>WBZS01000054.1_pt1 | contig 228462 bp, 187 predicted proteins | sample 5204201 | NCBI WGS metagenome assembly WBZS01 (sample SAMN12344357, study PRJNA552823) | activated sludge metagenome | biome: Activated sludge suspended growth; feature: Nitrification reactor; material: Wastewater; isolation source: activated sludge from nitrification reactor of wastewater... | reverse complement strand
TGGGCACTGTCATGGTCAAGGCATCGCCTTGGACGACGTTCACGGCTAGGACCGCGCGTGCCGCTCGCGCCCACTGGTCATCGTTGCTGATGCCGAGGAAAGTGTTGAACACTTCGGCAAGATTGTCACGGCACTCCTCGGCGTTGTCGCCGAGGAGCTCGATGCCGTACGTACACATCAGCGCGAAGAGCGCGTAGTGACGCTCCTCGAACTCGCTCCTGCCGTGGCGAGTCCGGACCGTGACGAGCTTGCGCGCCAAGACGGGGACGAGGAAGTTGCCCGAGCCACAAGCGGGTTCAAGCACGCGAGAGTCGATCCGCTCGGACTCATGCTTGACCAGATCGAGCATGTCCTCGACCATCCACGCTGGCGTGAAGACCTCGCCGTGATCAGCGACGCGTTGCTTGGAACGAGTCAGAGCGTCGATCTTTTCGTCACTGGCCACGTTGCCATCCTCCTCCCCGCAGCCGAACTGCGCTATTTCTTCGATCCAGACGCAAGCCCAGTACGGAACTCCACCACGTCTCCATCGACCATCACGTAGTCCTTGCCCTCCATGCGAACCTTGCCCGCCGCCTTTGCCGCGGCCATCGAACCGGCCGCGTCGAGGTCGGCGAAGGAGACGATCTCAGCCTTGATGAAACCCTTCTCGAAGTCGGTGTGGATGACCCCGGCCGCCTTCGGCGCGGTGTCGCCACGGTGGATCGTCCACGCGCGCGACTCCTTCGGCCCGGCAGTCAGGTAGGTCTGCAGACCCAGTGTGTGGAAGCCTGCCCGGGCCAGCGAACGCAGCCCCGGTTCGTCCTGACCGATGGAGTCCAGCAGTTCCTGTGCGTCGGACTCATCGAGCTCGAGCAACTCGCTTTCCACCTTGGCGTCGAGGAAGACCGCATCGGCGGGGGCAATCGCATCGAGTAATTCCTGTTTACGCGCGGCGTCAGTGAGCACCGACTCGTCCGCGTTGAAGACATAAAGGAACGGCTTGGCCGTCATTAGGTGCAGCTCCCGCACCGACGCCAAGTCGAAGCCGTCCTTCGCCGAGAACAGTGTCTTCCCGTCGTTGAGGATCTCCTGGGCCCGCTGGGCAGCAGCCAGGGTCTCGGCAAGATCTTTGTTCTTGCGGGCGTCCTTCTCCAGCCGTGGAATGGCCTTCTCCAGCGTCTGCATGTCGGCCAGAATCAGCTCGGTTTCGATGACACCAATATCGGCGAGCGGGTCGACGCGGCCATCCACGTGCACGACGTCGTCGTCGGCGAACACCCGGACCACCTGGCAGATGGCGTCGGCCTCCCGGATGTTGGCAAGGAACTGGTTGCCCATTCCCTCGCCCTCCGACGCCCCTTTGACGATTCCCGCGATATCCACGAACGACACCGTCGCCGGCAGGATCCGCTCGGAACCAAAAATCTCCGACAGTCGCTCCAACCGTGCATCAGGCAGTTCAACCATGCCAATGTTCGGTTCGATCGTTGCGAACGGATAGTTCGCGGCGAGCACGTCGTTGCGGGTCAGCGCGTTGAACAGGGTGGACTTGCCAACGTTGGGCAGTCCGACGATTCCGAGGGTAAGACTCACGGGAGGTCAGTCTATCGGTGCGCGTTCTGGAACATTCCGGCCGTACCGGGCGTTAACTGGGGCAAGACCCCCAAACTCCCCAAGGAGCCCCCATGGCCTACAACGACGGCCCCTTCGGCATGGACCCTGCCGACTTCGACCGCTTCGCCCGGGAAGCCGGGGACAGCCTGCGTGGAATGTTCTCGAAGTTCGTCGAGAACCAGGGCCCGGCGTTCTCGACGGCCTTCGCCACCGCCCGCAATACCCCCACCGCCCGGCCCGAGTCAGAAACAGTCGCCGATACCGGCAACGGCGTGTGGGCAATCATCGCCCGCGACGGCGACACCGCCCTCGTCGAGCAGATCTTCCCCACCGAGATCGAGGCGTTGCGCGCCAACCAGCACAACACCGACAACGAACGTCGGGTGCGGTTTCTGCCGTACGGCATCGCGATCAGCGCCCTCGACGACTGATCGTCGATGCGCGTCATCAGCATCATCGCCGACCTGAGCGTCCCCGATCTCGACGAGGCGAAAGGCTTCTACGCCGACTACCTTGGCCTGCGCGACGAGGAGTTCAACCTCGGCTGGGTGGCGCGCCACACTTCCCCCGATACCGGCGCTCATCTGCAGGTTCTCACCGAGGATGCGAGCGCTCCGATGAATCCAGTCGTCACGGTCAAGGTCGACGACATCGACACCGCGCTGCGTGAGGCGCAGCGCCGCGGCTACGAGATCGTCCACCCACTGACCACCGAGCCGTGGGGCGTGAAGCGGTTCTTCGTGCGCGCCCCGGACGGCAACGTCTTCAACATCGCCGAGGATCACTGAGGCTCACTCGGACCAAGAAGATCACCACGGGCACGTGGCGGCAGCTCGTCGACGGTGTCGACAGACTTCCGCCGGCGGCCTCGGCCCCGGGGTGCACCGGCGGGTCCACCTACAAGGTTGTCGCCACCAAGGGCGATACGGCCACCAAGGGCAATACGACGGTCCGCGAGACCTCGGTCTACGCGTGCGGAACGGCGAATCAGGACGCCGCGAAGGCCCTGCCAGAGTTCATCAAACCAGCCTCGTCGTTGTTCGACATCGACGCCCTGGCCAGGTAGCGCAGTTCAGCGCCGCAGCTGCGCGGCGAGCTCTACTGACGCCTCGATCTCACGACGACGGTTCGACACGCTCTCGACGTTGAAGCCGTGGGGCGTCCCCAGACGCCGAGCAAAGTCGGTGAGTTCGGTTGCGGTGGAGAGACATTGGTCGAACGACACGGCCAGTGGATCCGCTGCGTGCGCGAGATCGTTGCGCAGCCACCGCGGCACGTCGACGCCCAGCCACTCGAGGAACTCGACGGTCTTCATCGATCCGCATACGGACAGGGTGAAGACCACGGGGACGGGCTCCAGGCCGGCTTCGGTGCAGGCGTAATAGTAGTCCGAGAGCATCGACTTGGCGGCGGACACGTCATAGACGACCTGGGTGACGAAGAACGACACCCCGGCTTGCTGCTTGGCAACCATGCGGTGATGCTCGGTGCCCGACCGTGAATGCCGCTCGGGGATCGCCACCCCACCCAGCTGCAGGGCCGGATTCACCTCGGCGCTGAGCTTCTGGGCCGCGGGCAATTCCAGCACCCGCATTTTGTCGCTGGTCGACGCCCCGACGAACACGCTGAGCACCCGGGCCGGGTCCTGGGCGGCCAGCCACTCCTCGAGTGCAGCCTCGTCGTACTTGCCGACACACCGGTAGACGACGACGGGCCGGTCCCACTGGGCAAAGTGGTCGGCCAAGAACGACGCCGGGTCCATCGTCGGCAAATACGGGAAGGGCCGCTCCGCCGGGTTGCGATCACTCTCATCGTCGATGTCGTAGAGGATCAGGCCGTCGAGGTCGAGCCGCTCGAGCCGCCCGAGGGTCACGTCGGCGATGCGCTGGGCCTCGCCGGCGGCGGTCGACGACCGTGGCGGAGTGATGCTGAACAGCAGCAGCCCGTCGTCGCGCTGCGCTATTCGTTCGGCCAGCCCCACTGTTCGATCCCCCTGTCTCGACACGTTCCCGCATGCGCGGTTAACGATGATTTCGTCTCCGCCAATCGTATAGAACCCGGTTTCGGCTGAGCCATCCGCAGTTGCGGCTACTTTACAAATGTGACTCTATGTATAGACATTCGACGAATGTTCATCTAATGTCCAGTGCTAGAAGTCACACCACTCACACCCTGACCGGCCCGAAACCGCAAGGAGGTCACCATGACCGCATCACCACTGAGGCGGGAAGCCTCGATCGAGCACCTCGACCCGCTGCAATGGCGGGACAAGAAGCGCTACCTCTGGCTCCTGGGCCTCATCGCACCAACCGCCATATTCGTCGGAATCGGCGTCATCACGTTCTCCAACTGGCTGGGCAGCCGCTTCGACACCCCGGTCACCCACCTGATCGCGAACCTGTCGCCGGTGTGGTGGTGGATCGGCCCACTGCTGGTCTACTTGCTCCTGCCGACGCTGGACGTCTTCTTCGGCCCCGACGGATCCAACCCGCCCGATGAACTCATCGAGCAACTCGAGAACGACAAGTACTACCGGTACTGCACATATGCCTACGTGCCGTTCCAGATCGCCAGCCTGTTCACCGCCGGATACCTCTGGTCCGCTGGCAATCTGAGCTGGATGGGGATCGACGGTGGACTGAGCCTCGTCTCGAAGATCGGTCTGGCGGTCTCCATCGGCGCGATGGGCGGAATCGGCATCAACACCGCCCACGAACTCGGCCACAAGAAGGACAGCCTGGAACGCTGGCTGTCCAAGATCACCCTCGCGCAGACGCTCTACGGCCACTTCTACATCGAGCACAACCGCGGCCACCACGTTCGCGTCGCCACCCCTGAGGATCCGGCGAGCTCACGCTTTGGCGAGACGTTCTGGCGATTCCTGCCGCGCAGCGTCTGGGGCAGCCTGCGCTCCTCGATCGAACTCGAGCGCACCCGCCTCAAGCGGGCCGGCAAGTCGTTCTGGCACCCCAGTAACGACGTGCTCAACGCCTGGGCCTTCTCGATCGTCCTGTGGGCCGCGCTGCTCGCCCTGTTCGGGATCGGGATCCTGCCGTTCCTGCTCATCCAGGCCGTCTACGGTTTCTCCCTGCTCGAAACCGTCAACTATCTCGAGCACTACGGCCTGCAGCGGCAGAAGACCGCCAGCGGCCGCTACGAGCGCTGCACCCCGCAGCACAGCTGGAACTCGGACCACATCTGCACCAACATCTTCCTCTATCACCTGCAGCGCCACAGCGATCACCACGCCAACCCGACGCGGCGATACCAGGTGCTGCGCAGCTTCGACGAAGCGCCGAACCTGCCCAGCGGCTACGCCAGCATGATCACACTGGCCTACTTCCCCCCGGTGTGGCGCAAAGTGATGGACCACCGCGTGCTCGACCACTACGACGGCGACATCACCAAGGTCAACATCGCGCCCCACAAGCGCGCGAAGATCCTCGCCGAATACGGAGCCGCCACATGAGCGCCTACCGCTGCCCGGTATGCCAGTACACCTACGACGAAGCCGCCGGTGACCCGCGGGAGGGCTTCCCCGCCGGAACGGCGTGGGCCAGCGTTCCCGACGATTGGGCCTGCCCCGACTGCGGCGTCCGCGAGAAGATCGATTTCGAAGGAGTATGACCATGGACTTTAAGCTCTACCGCTGCGCGCAATGTGGCTTCGAGTATGACGAGGAGCTCGGCTGGCCCGAGGACGGCATCGAGCCGGGCACCCGTTGGGGCGACATTCCCGATGACTGGAGCTGTCCCGATTGCGGCGCCGCCAAGAGTGATTTCGAGATGGTCGAGGTGGCCCGCACGTGAACGACGGCGCCGGGGTGGTGATCGTCGGCACCGGCATTGCCGGAATCACCGCGGCAGAGACACTGCGCAGTGCCGGCTACCCCGGCCCGGTTACCGTCCTGGGTGACGAGCCGCATCTGCCCTATCGGCGGACTGCGTTGAGCAAAGACCTCCTCAACGCCGATCTCCGGCACGACAAGATCCGCCTGCGCAAACCAGAGTTCTGGTCCGAGCGTGATATTTCGATCCGAACCGGTACCCGCGTCGTCGCCGTGGACACCGGAACACGCGAAATCATCTGCGGTGACGGCGAGTCCATCGCATATGACGCCCTGGTCCTGGCCACCGGCGGCCGTCCGCGCACCGTCGACGCCATCGCCGCCGAGGTCCCGAATCTGCGCCAGCACGATGATGCCGTCGCTCTGCAGCGCGCCCTGGCCTGCCAGCCGGTCGTCATCATCGGCGGCGGACTAATCGGCCTGGAGATCGCCGCGTCAGCGGCCGCCTCCGCGTCGTCGGTCACCGTCCTCGAATCCGCGCCCACCCTGCTCACCCGCGTCCTGCCGGCCGGCGTGGCAGCACCGCTCCTCGATCTGCACCGCGCCAACGGAGTGCAGATCCGCACCGGCGTCGACATCGTGGCGGCCACCCCCGAAACGGTGACCACCGCGGACGGCAGCTCGTTCGGCGGGACGGTGGTGTCGGCGATTGGCATGGTCCCCAACACCGCCCTGGCCCAGGCGGTCGGCGCCGAGGTCGGTCCGGTCGGCATCGTCGTCGACACGGAGCTGCGGACAACCGTCCCCCACGTCTACGCCGCCGGCGACGTGGCCGCCCGCCCGCACCCGCTGACCGGTGCACCGGCCCGTGCCGAGCAGTGGATGACTGCCACCGACCACGGCAAACTGGTGGCCGCAACGGTCCTCGCCGACTCCGGTTTCGACGCCCCAGAGGCGCCGCCGATCTCGCGCGTCCCGCTGGCCTGGACCATCCACTACAGTCGAAACATGCAGCTAGCGGGATGGCCGGGCCTCGCGGACCGGGTGGCGATCGACGGGTCGGTCGATGATTTCGACGCGACCGTCCGGTGCTATGAGGGCAACGTTCTGCTCGGCGGGGTCACCCTCGGCCGCCCGGCCGCCGGACGTGCGATGCGCACCGAAATCGAGCAGGGACTGCAGACCCGGGTCACGCCATGACGCGTACCTACGCCCAGGCGAGCCGCGAGTTGCTGCGCAACTCCCTCCTCGACGGCTTGCGCGGCCTCCTGCTCGAACGGGATTGGTCGGCGGTGCGGATGTCCGACGTGGCGGCCGCAAGCGGGGTCAGCCGGCAGACCGTCTACAACGAATTCGGGTCCCGCTACGGACTGGCCCAGGCATACGCCCAGCGGTTGGCCGCACACCTGGCCGCGATCGTCGGGACGGCCCTGGACGGACACCCGAATGACGTCCTGGGGGCGCTGCACGACGGGTTCGCCGAGTTTTTCACCGACGTCGCCCTCGACCCGATGATCGCCTCGCTACTCGCCGGCGACGCCAACCCCGACCTGCTGCGGCTCATCACGACCGACGCGGCACCGCTGATCACCACGGCGGCCGAGATTCTCCACGGCGCGCTGGCCGACTCGGCATGGTTGTCGATGTCCGACGACGACGCCGAGCGCATCGCCCGCACCCTCACCCGCATGGCCCTGAGCTACGTCGCGATGCCCCCCGAGGGAGATCGGAACGTGGCCGCCGACATGGCCGCGGTCATGGGGCCCGCAATCGAGGCCGCGCGCGTCTAGCTGGACCCGACCCCGACCGGCGTCGTCTCGACCGACGCCTCTTCGACGGGCGTTTCACCCGCCTTGCGCGCCAGTTGCTCGTTGGCGTACCGCAGGATCACCGCCACCGCTGCCGCCGTGGGAACGGCCAGGAACGCGCCGCTGATACCGAACATCGATCCGCCGAGCATGACGGCCAGCAAGACGATCGCGGCGTGCAGTTGCATCACTTTCGCTTGCAGCCACGGCTGCAGCACATTCCCCTCAATCTGCTGCACAATCAGGATCACGCCCAGCATGATCGCCGCGGCGACCCAGCCCTTGCCAACGAGCGCGACCAAGACGGCCAGCGCACCGGCGACGACGGCACCCACGATCGGGACGAATCCGGCGATGAACGTGAGGACGGTGAGCACCCCGGCCAGCGGCACACCGAGGATGAACAGGGCGGCTCCGATGAACACGGCGTCGATGAAGCTGACGATGGCCTGGGTCCGGATGAAGCCCGACAGCGTTGTCCAGATCCGGGCGAGCAGGTCGGCGAGGTGGGAGCCCGCGCGGTCGCCGGTGGTCCGCCGAAGCCACGGAAGGAACTTCGGTCCGTCCTTGAGGAAGAAGAACACCAGGATCAGCACGGTGAACACCATCATCAGCGTCGACGTCGCCGTCGACACTCCGCTCACCGCGCCCTGCGCGATCGCCCCCGCACTCGCCTTGACCTTGTTCTGCAGCGTGTCGAGCAGGTTCGTGATTTGATCGTCGCCGACATTGAACGGGGGGCCCTGCAACCATTGCTTGGCCTTCGTGATCCCGTCGGCGGCCTTGTGGCCCAACGCGTTGGCCTGGCCCACCACCGACGGCACGATTCCGGCCACCACGCCGACCATGACGAGGATCCCGGTCACCGTCATGGTCGCCGCGGCGATGGAGTCGGGCATCCCGCGGCGCCGCAGGAATGCGACACCGGGCCAGAGCACCGTGGCGAACAGCAATGCCAGCGCCACCGGAAGCACCCCGGTCCAGACTTTGCCGAGGATCTGCCCCACGACCCAGAGCAGCAGCACGACGACGATGATCTGGGCGGACACCCGGGCAGCACTGGCGAGCCAGTCCCCCATGACCCGCAGGCGATCGCGCGCGGCCACCTCGGCACCAGGATCGGCTACGGCGGTCCGCTGCGCGGCGAGATCAGGTTCCGCTGAATCAGTGTTCACCGCCGCATTGTCACACAAATAGCGGAACGATCCCTGCTTCTCACCCGCCTGAATGCGATGTCGGATTCCCGCTAGCCAGGATACCGATCCCAGTGTCAGAGTGATCGGTATGACCGCGAACCCGCTGGACTTCGAGCGCTGCTACCGCGCCCTGGAATCCCGCGACCAGCGGTTCGACGGCCAGTTCTTCGTCACTGTCGCCAGCACCGGCATCTACTGCCGGCCATCGTGTCCGGCCCGCACGCCCAACCGCATCAATGTGGGTTTCGTGCCCACTGCCGCCGCGGCACAGCGCGGCGGATTCCGCGCCTGTCGTCGCTGCGTGCCCGACGCGGTGCCCGGGTCCCCACGGTGGGATCACGGTGCCACCGTTGCGGCACGAGCCATGCGGCTGATTGCCGACGGGGTCGTCGACCGCGCCGGGGTCGGTGGCCTGGCCGCCACGCTGGGGTACTCCGCACGCCAGCTCGAGCGCATTCTCACCGCGGAGTTCGGTGCTGGGCCACTCGCCCTCGCCCGCGCCCAGCGCGCCACGAACGCGCGCGTCCTCCTCACCCGGACCACGCTCAGCATGACCGAGATCGCCTACGCGGCAGGATTTTCCAGCGTTCGACAGTTCAACGACACGATGGCCTCGGTGTACGCCACGTCGCCGTCTGCGCTGCGCGGCTCCCGGACATCGCCCGGGTCGACCGACCAGCGCATCACGTTGCGGCTCCCGTTTCGCAAGCCGCTTCATCGCGGATGGCTGCAGCACCATCTCGGGTCGCACGCGATCCCGGGCTACTCGACCGCCACCCAACGCATCCTCACGCTGCCCCACGGACCCGCGCTGGCCGACCTCGACATCGCCGACGACCACGTGTCATTGACGTTGCGTCATCTCGACTTGCGCGACCTGGGTACCGCGGTCAACCGGATCCGCCGCCTCCTCGACCTTGATGCCGATATCGCCGCGATCGATGCCGCACTGTCGCGGGGCCCGCTCGCCCGGCTGGTCCGGGTTGCACCAGGGATACGCGTTCCCGGCACGTGCGACGCCTTCGCGTCACTGATTTCGACCATGGTCGGCCAGCAGATCAGTGTCGCCGCCGCCCGCACCCACCTGGGTCGGCTGGTGTCCGAACTCGGCGAGCCCACGCCCTGGACCGGCGACGACGGGCCCGACCGCCGCTTTCCCGCCCCGGCCGCCATTGCCGAGTCCGGCGCCGGCGTCCTCCGTGGACCGCGGCGCCGGATCGACGCGATCGTCGGCGTTGCGCGTGCGGTGGCCGACGGCGACGTGGAACTGCATCCGGGGGTTGCGGCGTCCCAGTTACGTGTCGCCTTGTTGGCCCGCCCCGGGATCGGCACCTGGACCGCGGACTACCTCACCATGACGGTGGCCGGTGATCCCGACATCCTGCTGGACACCGACCTCGTCGTCGCGCGGTCCGCGGCCGGGTTGTCCATCGACCGTGCGGGGCTGGCCTCGGCCGCACCGTGGCGCTCGTACGCCTCGATGCACCTGTGGCGACACGCCCTGCTCGACCCGCCCGATACCTCAGGAGATGTCCGATGACCGACGTCGACAAGACTTCCACCGCACACCGCCTGACGGTGCCTACCCCGAACGGTCCGTTCACGGTGATCCACCTCGACGGCGCCGTGCTCGCCTCGGGCTGGACCGATGACCCCGGGTACCTCACCGCGCTCATCCACCCCCGGCTCCGGCCGGCGACGCTCACCGCTGGGGTCGGCGACCGAACACCGATCATCGAGGCCGTCACCGCCTACCACGACGGCGACACCGCGGCGGTCGAGGAGATCGCCGTCGCACAGGTCGGCGGCCCGTTCATCGAGCAGGCCTGGAAGGTGCTGCGGACCGTTCCCGCCGGCCAGACGCGCACCTACTCCGAGTTCGCCGAACTCGCCGGCAACGGCCAGGCGGTTCGAGCGGCGGCGAGCGCGTGCGCGAGCAACGCCGCTGCGCTGTTCGTCCCGTGCCACCGCATCCAGCGGTCCGACGGCACCCTCGGCGGCTTCCGCTATGGCCTGGCGGTCAAGCGGTGGCTGCTCGACCACGAGGGCCGGTGACGCGGCCGTGGCGGCCGCGTGTCTGCGCCTCGGTGTCCGACCTCCGTGACACGCTCGACTCATGGCCACATCCACGGTTGCCACCCTTGTCTGTCTGGCGTTGATCGCTGGCCTTGCCATTGGGTGGAGTGCGCACGCGTCCCGATCGGCCCCGGCCCTCGCTGCGGCGCGCGCCGAAGCCCGGGCCGTTCGCGAGTCCGCCGACCTCGCGTCTCGCGCACTCGCCTCCGCCAGCGAAGAAGCGGCCCGCCGACAATCAGTCGCGATCGGCGCATCGGTGCATCACGTGGTGGGTCCACTGCACGAGTCCCTACACCGGTTGGCCGAGCAGGTCCAGCAGACCGAGCGCGACCGGATCGGCGCCTACGCCGGTCTCACCGAACAGGTGCGTGACATGCAGCAGGCCTCACACCGGCTCGGCCTGCAGACCCAGGCGCTGTCGAACGCACTGCACACCCCCCACTTGCGCGGCCGGTGGGGCGAGATGCAGTTGGAGCGCGTCGTCGAACTCGCCGGAATGACGAAGCACTGCGACTTCTCCACCCAGGTGGGCACCTCGACGCCGGACGCCGCGATGCGTCCCGATCTGGTCGTCCACCTCGTGGGTGACCGCCACCTCGTCGTCGATGCGAAGGTGCCGCTGCACGCCTACCTCGAGGCCCTCGCCGCAACCGATCCCGATCAGCGGGACCGTCAGCTTGCCAATCATGCGCGCGCGGTCCGCGCACACATCACGGCACTCTCGGCAAAGTCGTATTGGGCCGCGTTCGACCCCAGCCCGGAGATGGTGGTGATGTTTCTGCCCGGCGATCCCATTCTCGAGGCGGCCGCACGGGCAGACTCGTCCGTCTTCGACTTCGCGTACTCCCGCAACGTCGTGCTGGCGACTCCGTCGTCGTTGATCGCCCTGCTGCGCGCGGTCGCGCTGGGCTGGCAGCAGCAGTCGATTACCGACGAGGCGTACGCCATCCACGCCCTGGGCAAAGAGTTGGCGGGCCGCCTCGGCGGCGTCCTCTCCCACCTCGACCGGCTTGGCGCGAACCTGGGCAAAGCGGTCGACTCCTACAACTCGACAGTGGGCACCGTGGAGAGCCGGCTGGCCGTGACCGCACGCAAGCTGAGCGAGATGGACGCCTTCGGATCGGCTGATCCGCCGCCGGAGCCCCGCCTGGTATCCACGGAAATCCGGCAAACCGCCGCGGCGCCCTCCCCGCGGGCGTGAGTCTCGACACCCACATGAGTGTTCGGTTACCGGCAAACACCTTCCGACCCGGTACCGTTGACACGTGCGATTCCTGCAGTCCGAACCCGACGTGCCCCTCGCTGAGCAGTCCGCCGCTGCCACTCGACGCGGGGTGCCGTGGTGGGGCGCCGTGGCGATCGCTTTCGGATTCGCCCTCCTCGGCATCGCCCTCGACTCGGCGGCCGCGCGCATGTTCAGCCTGCCCGACGGTGTTTACGCACGTCAGATCTGCTTCGCACTCGGTTGCCTCCTCGCGGCCCTGGCCGTGCGCAACCGCGCGTTGTTCACCGCAGCCGTCCAGCCGCCGCTCATCGCCGTCGGTCTGGTCATCGCCCGGGTGATCGGCGTCAAGCTGAAGGGCTTGGTCACCAGCGCCAACGTCCCCGATCTCAACTCGCTGCTGATCAAACAGGTCTTCGCCTTCTCCAACGACTTCCCGGTCATCTTGTTCACCTTCCTGGCGGTCCTCACCGTCGTCGTGGCACGGTGGTGGCGCTACCGCACCGCCCGGCAGACGCAACAGCCGCGCCCGGTCACCAACAAGGTGCGCCCGCCGGAATCGGCGACCGCCGACGCGGCAACCAGGCGGGTGCCGACGCACCGTCCGCCGGTGGCGCGGCCAGAATCTGCTGCCGTGCGCGCCAGCCGCGCGGCGGCCGCCGCCCAGGCCGGGCCCCCACCACGTCCATCCCGTCCGGCCGCCCCGGGGTTCCGCGCCAGTCCCGCGGTCGTACCGAGCAGCCGGCCGGGCGGGCCGGCGGTCCGGCCGCGTCCCGACCGGATGACCGCCGGTGCCGCGGCGCACGGTGTGCGCCTCGACCGGGCGAACCCGAGCGCACCACCTCGCCAGCCCGCGGTGCGGCCCTCAGCGGCGGTACCGCCGCCGGTGGCACCGCCGCAACCCGGTCGGCGCCGGGCCGCCCCACCGCCGCTCGACGACGAGGGCTTCTAACCCCCGGCCCAGCCGCGCAACCACCTTCCGAGACGATGAGCTGCCGCGTCGACCTGCGCCGGCCAATCCATGGCCGATTCGTCGGCGGTATCGCTGACGACCTTGACGAGCCGCAACGGCACACCGAATTCGGCCGCGACCCGCGCCAGCGCGGCGCCCTCCATGTCGACCAGGTCGGCGATGCGCGCCAGCTCCGCCCGCTGAACCGAGTCACTGATGAAGCGGTCCCCCGTCGCCAGCACGCTGCCGTCGCCATCGGGGATATCCCACGTCGCCACCGTCGGGTACCCCAATGTGGCCAACACGTCGGCGTCCAGATCGTGCTCGGTGACGCGCGACGGCACGAACAAGCCGCTGTGGTGGTCGTGGAGCGCACCCGCCGTTCCGATGTTCACCACCCACTCGACCGGCGGCTCCACCCCGTGCGCGGCCCGCGTCAACGCACCGGTCAGCGCCATCGCCGCCGTCACTTTGCCGAGGCCGGTGACCAGCAGCCGGGTACCCGCGGGAACGTGCGCGGCCTCGGCGCGCGTCGCGGAAACCACCAGTACTGGCGGGTAGACAGTTGTCTTCGTCACGTTGCGCAAGGTTACGTGACAGTAGGCATACCTTCTGAGCCCAATACTCCCTACGATGAACCCAACCGTTCGGGTCCCCCCGAACTGCTACGCGTGCCCAATTACGCTCAGCCCGGGCCGCGGCGCCATCCTCCGCCATCATCACGTCAGATGGCCCGACGCAGAGAGACCGAATGTTTCGCCGTATCGCCATAGTCAACCGGGGTGAAGCCGCCATGCGGCTGATCAACGCAGTTCGGGACCTCAACGCAGAGACCGGTCAGGATGTCCAGACCGTAGCGCTCTACACCGACGTGGATCGCACCGCCACCTTCGTTCGAGAAGCCGATCTCGCCTACGACCTCGGCCCCGCGGCGCAGCGGCCATATCTCAACCTCGAATTACTGGAGCAAGCCCTGCTCGACACCGGGGCGGACGCCGCCTGGGTGGGCTGGGGCTTCGTCGCCGAAGATCCCGCGTTCGCCGAACTGTGCGAACGCATCGGCGTCACCTTCATCGGCCCGTCACCGGAAGCGATGCGGAAGCTGGGCGACAAGATCGGCGCCAAGCTGATCGCCGAAGAGGTCGGGGTACCGGTCGCGCCGTGGAGTGGCGGCGAGGTCCGCACCCAGGACGAGGCCGTCGAGGCCGCCGCGGGAATCGGCTATCCGCTGATGCTCAAGGCCACTGCCGGCGGCGGCGGGCGCGGCATCCGCCGAGTCGACAACGACGCCGATCTCGTGGACGCCTACCAGCGCACCCGCGATGAGGCGCAGCGCGCATTCGGCAGCGGCGTCGTCTTCCTCGAACGCCTCGTCACCGGCGCGCGCCACGTCGAGGTCCAGGTGATATCCGACGGTGAGACCGCATGGGCACTCGGCGTCCGCGACTGCTCGGTGCAGCGCCGCAACCAGAAGGTCATCGAGGAATCCGCCTCCCCGGTTCTAAGCCCGGAGGAGATCGCCGAAGTCAAGTCCTCCGCCGAGCGGCTCGCCGTAGCCGTGGGCTACCGCGGGGCCGCCACCGTCGAGTTCCTCTACCACCCGGGAGAGAAGCTGTTCGCCTTCCTGGAGGTCAACACCCGACTGCAGGTGGAGCACCCCATCACCGAGGTGACCAACAGCTACGACCTGGTCCGGGCACAATTGCACGTCGCCACCGGCGGCAAGCTGACCGGCGAACGGCCCTTCGAGCGCGGGCACGCCGTCGAGGCGCGGCTCAACGCCGAGGATCCCGACCGCGATTTCGCCCCCTCGCCGGGGCACATCGCCCGACTCGACCTCCCCACCGGACCGGGCATCCGCGTCGACACCGGGGTGAGCGAGGGCGACACCATCCCGGCCGACTTCGATTCGATGATCGCCAAGATCATCGCCTATGGCAGCACCCGCGACGAAGCCTTGGGCCGACTGCGCCGGGCGATGTCGCGCACCGGGGTGATCATCGAGGGCGGCGCCACCAACAGCAGTTTCATCATCGATCTGCTCAACCAGCCCGAGGTGATCGACGGCAGTGCCGACACCGGCTGGATCGACCGGGTGCGCGGCGAGGGCCGACTGGTCTCCCACGCCTACTCCTCCATCGCGCTGGCCGTCGCAGCCATCGCCGCCTACGAGGAGGCCGAAGCCGCCGAACTCAACCGGCTCCTCGCCACCGCCACCGGCGGACGGCCGCAAGTCCACCACGAGAGTGGCCGCCCGCTCGACTTCAAGCTGCGCGGGGCGACCTATCGCGTCCGGGTTGCGCGCATCGGCGGCCACCGGTTCCGCGTCGTCATCGAGGCCGGCGGCGACGTGCGCACGGCCGACGTCGAGGTGGAACGGTTCGACGACTACGCGGCGCGAGCCACGGTCAACGGTGTTCGGTACCGACTGCTGGCCGACACCCAGGGACCGATCTCCCTCGTCGACGTGAACGGTGTGACGCATCGCGTCAGCCGCGACGAGGGCGGTATCGTGCGCGCCCCCGCACCCGCCCTCGTCATTGCCACCCCGGTGGCCGTCGGCCAAGAGGTCAACACGGGCGACCCGATCATCGTCCTGGAGTCGATGAAGATGGAGACGGTGCTGCGCGCGCCGTTCCGGGCACGACTCAAGGAATGCGAGGTCATCGTCGGCGCCCAGGTCGAAGCGGGTGCTCCGATGCTTCGCCTCGAGCCCATCGAGGATGATGCGCACGAGGACGAGGGCAGCGACGAGGACATCGTGCTCGACCTGCCCGAAGCACCCGCCGACATCGACCCGGCCGAGCGGGCCGACCGGGACCGCGACGAGCTGCGCAGCTTGCTGCTCGGCTTCGACGTGAATCCCGACGAGAACCGGCTCCTGCTCGACGAGTACCTCGAGACGCGTGCCGCGGTGGTCGGGCAGACCGGACCGCCACTGGCACAGGAGGCGGACCTGGTCGATGTCTTCGCCGACCTCGCCGAACTGGCCCGACTTCGCCCGAAGGACGACGACGTCCTCGACGAGCGGGTGCACAGCGCGCGCGAGCATTTCCACACGTATCTGCAAAGCCTCGACGTCGACATCGCCGGCCTGCCCGCCAGCTTCCAGACCCGCCTGTCGTACGCCCTGGGCCATTACGGCATCACCGATCTGGAGCGGACCCCCGATCTGGAGGGCGCAGTCTTCCGCGCCTTCCTGGCGCTGCAGCGCCAGGACGACACCGCACCGCTGATCGCGGCGCTGCTGCGGCTCTGGCTGAGCGAGCCGATCCCCGCGCCCGAACTGCGCGACCCGGTCGGTTCAGCCCTCGAACGACTCGTGTCGGCGACCCAGGTGCGCTTCCCGGCGCTCGCCGACCTCGCCCGCGGCGTCCTGCACAACTGGTTCGGTCGGCCCCGGCTGCGGACCACTCGCGAGCGGGTCTACTCCGACGTGCGCGAGCACCTGGCCCACCTGGATGAGAATCCCGATGCCCCGGCTCGGTCTGACCGGATCGCCGCCATGGTCGGCAGCACCGAGCCGCTGGTCAGCCTGCTGGGACGGCGCCTGGCCGAAGGGCTCGACAACTCCGTCATGCTGGAGGTCCTGACGCGGCGCTACTACGGCAACAAGGGCCTGACCGCCGTATCGCGGCGTGAAGCAGCCGGAGCCACCTTCGTCACCGCGCAGCGCGAGGGCGCACTGCTCGTATCGACGGCCACCGACTTCGCCGGACTGGCCACCGCGATCAGCGGGCTCGCCCAGCTCGCCGAGGGCGCCGCGTCGATCGACGCAGACATCTATGTGAGCTGGCCCGACCAACCGGACGGCTTCGACGAGATGGCTGCGGCGATCCATGACGTCGTCAGCGCCACCATGCCGCCCAAACAGGTACACCGGGTGACGATCACCGTCGCCGCCCCCGACGGCGAGTCGATGCACCACCACTTCACCTTCCGGCCGTCGGCCACCGGCATGACCGAGGACCGCCTCATCCGCGGGTTGCACCCGTACATCGCCCAACGCATGCAGATGGAGCGATGGCGCAAGTTCGACCTTACCCGCCTGCCGTCGTCGGACGAGGAGGTCTACCTGTATCGCGGTGTGGCCAAGAGCAACCCCACCGATGACCGGCTCGTCGCATTCACCCAGATCCGCGACCTGACGGCCGTCGCCGGGGAGGACGACGGCCGGCTGCTGACGTTGCCGACGGCGGAGACGAACTTCGCCACCTGCGTCGACTCGATCCGCCGGGCCCAGGCGCAGCGCCCCCGGGCCCGGCGTCTGAACACCAATCGAATTGTCGCCTATATCTGGCCACCGATCGACGTCTCGCAGGAGCGGTTCCGCTATGTCGTCGAGCACACGCTGGCGAACTCGGTGTCCACCGAGGGCGCCGGCCTCGAGGAGATCACTCTCATCGGGCGTCAGCGCGACAGTGCGACCGGTGAGCTGCGCAAGATCGCCGCGCACGTCACCGCCGATGCCGCGGGCAACACGCACATCACTGTCGGCGACCCGTCCGACGAGCCGGTCGAGCCGGTCGACGAGTATCGGCAGAAGGTGTTGCGGGCCCGCAGCAGGGGGACGGTGTACCCCTACGAACTGACCGATCTACTCGGCGAGTTCACCGAGTACGACTTGGACGAGTCAAACGCGCTCGTCCCCGTCGACCGCGCCAAGGGCGGCAACACGGCCGCAGTGATCGTCGGCACCATCACAACCCCGGTCGACAAGTTCCCCGAGGGGGTGAAACGGGTGATCATCCTGGGCGATCCGACCAAGTCGCTCGGCTCGCTCGCGGAGCCCGAATGCCGGCGGATCATCGCCGCGATGGACCTCGCACAAGAGATCGGCATCCCGCTCGAGTGGTACGCGCTGTCATCGGGGGCCGCCGTCGAAATGGACTCGGGTACCGAGAACCTGGACTGGGTTGCCGCCGCACTCAAGCGAATCGTCGAGTTCACCCAAGACGGCCACGAGATCAACATCGTCGTCACCGGCATCAACGTGGGCGGCCAGGCCTACTGGAACGCCGAGGCCACCATGCTGATGCACACCAAGGGAGTCCTGGTGATGACCCCGGACTCGGCGATGGTGCTCACCGGCAAGCAGGCGCTCGACTTCTCCGGCGGCGTATCCGCCGAGGACAACTTCGGCATCGGCGGCTTCGACCGCGTGATGGGGCCGAACGGTGAGGCCCAGTACTGGGCACCGAACCTGCCGGCCGCCCGCGACATCCTGATGAACTATTACGCGCACACCTACGTGGCTCCCGGGGAGGACCGGCCGCGCCCCGCGGCCACCACCGATCCGGTCGACCGGGACATCTCGGACTACCCGCACGAGGTCGAGGGCAGCGACTTCGCGACCGTCGGCGAGATCTTCTCGGCGCAGAAGAATCCCGATCGCAAGAAGCCATTCGACATCCGCGCCGTGATGCGCGCCGTCGCCGATCAGGACAACCCGCTCGTCGAGCGATGGGCGACCATGGCCGACGCGGAGAACACGGTCGTCGCCGACACGCATCTGGGCGGGACCCCGGTCTGCCTGATCGGCATCGAATCCAAACCGGTCCCCCGCCGCGGGTTCCTGCCCACCGATGGGCCCGACACGTTCACTGCGGGCACGCTCTTCCCGCTGTCGTCGAAGAAGGCGGCCAGGGCGATCAATGCCGCCAGCGGCAACCGCCCGATTGTGGTGCTGGCGAACCTGTCCGGGTTCGACGGGTCGCCGGAGTCGATGCGCAAGCTGCAGCTGGAGTACGGCGCGGAAATCGGACGGGCGATCGTCAACTTCGACGGTCCGATCGTGTTCTGCGTGATCTCCCGGTATCACGGCGGCGCTTTCGTGGTCTTCTCCAAGGCTCTCAACCCGAACATGACGGTGTTGGCGATCGAGGGCTCGTACGCGTCGGTCCTCGGCGGTGCCCCCGCGGCGGCCGTGGTGTTCGCCGGCGAGGTTCGGGCCCGAACCGCCGCCGATACCCGCGTCGAAGGCCTTGAGGCCCGCCTGGGCAAGGCCAGCGGTACCGATCGCGCGCGGCTGGCAGCCGAACTCGACGACCTGCGTGCGTCGGTGCGGGCGGAGAAGATCTCCGAGATCGCCGCCGAGTTCGACGCGGTGCACAATATCGAGCGCGCCGTTCAGGTCGGCTCCGCCGACGCGGTGATCAGCGCCGCGGAACTGCGGCCAAGAATCATCGCGACAATCCGCGAGTCCCAGGGCTGATCAGTGGTTCCCGCCACCCGGCGGGTCAGGCGTCCGACGCCTTGACCTGCCGGAGGGCGGGCTGCGACTTCGGCGGGGCCTTGCGGGCCAGCCGGGTGAACTCGTCGTTGGCGATCCGCATCGCGACTTCGTAGGGGAAGGCGAACTTGCGCGACCACCAGTAGCCGAACCGGATGTCGAACGATGTATAGACGATAAAGCGGTTCTTCGTGATGCCCTTGATGATTGCCTCGGCGGCCTTTTCCGGCGATGCCGCCATCTTGTGGAATCCGCCGATGGCGGCGGCGACCTCTTCGTTGTCGCGGTCGATCCCGACGATGTCGACGGTGTTCACCAGCGGTGTGGCCACCGCACCCGGGCAGACCAGGCTGACTCCGATGCGGTGGCGGCGCAGGTCGAAGCGAAGCACCTCGGAGACGCCGCGCAATCCGAACTTGCTGGCGCTGTATGCGGCGTGCCACGGCAGCGCGATCAGGCCGGCGGCCGACGACACGTTGACCAGTTGGCCGCCCTTGCCGCGCACGACCATCTGCGGCACGAAGCACTCGATGATGTGGATCGGACCCATCAGGTTGACGTCGACCATGGCCTTCCAGTGCTTGTGCTCCAAGTTTTCCACGGTGCCCCAGGCGGAGATCCCGGCGATGTTCATGACGACGTCCATGACGCCGACCTCGGCGTCGACGGTCTTCGCGAACCTGGCCACCCAGTCGTAGTCCGAGACGTCGCCGGCCTGGTGGTAGAGCACCGTGCCACCGGCGGCGCCGACCTCGGCGACCAGCTCGTCGAGCGGCTCCGGGTGCAGATCGGTGACGACGAGTTGCGCGCCCTGCGCCGCCGAAGCGAGGGCAGTGGCACGGCCGATGCCGCTGGCCGCGCCGGTGATCAGCACTTTCCGGTCACGCAGCGAACGCACCGGCGGCGCCAGGTAGAACAGATCTTTGAGACTCATGCCACACAGCGTAGCCGTCGCCGGGACGCTGCCAGGCCGGCCCGCGGATTCAGATGGGTAGCTTGCCGCCGAACAACCCGTAGACGACTGCCAGCATCGCTTTGAGGATTTCCGATCCGGCGTCGGCGACGGGACCGACCATGAAGGTGGTGATGCCGGACAAATCGCCCGAGCGCATCATCTGCTGGATCCCGGGCAACAGCCCGCCCAGCCCGGCACCCTCTGGCCCGGGAGCCGCCCGGTTGTCGGCGGGTCCGAGCAATCCCGAGCCGGCGGTCGAACCGGTCAGATAGTTCAGCGCCCCATCGGTGATTGCCGTGGCGTAGGTCAGTTGACCGTCGTGGGCCGATAGCGCCTTGACCTCAGTCGGATTCGCCATGTTCCCCATTTCGACGAACACCAGCGGGACATGGGTGGTGTTGGGTCCGGCAATATCGGAACGCTCCTGTATCCCGTCGACCGCCCCGACGTAGTTGGACGGGGAGAAGCCCGCCTTCTTGAAGGCGTCGCGCATCGTGGTGGAGGCCTTACGCCCCTCACCCCGTTGCACCGCGTCGGCCTGCTTGTCGGGGACGGGCAGCCTGGGCACGATCATGTGGAAGCCGCTCTTACCCGGATCCGATCCGGTGCTCGACGAGTCTGCGTGGATGCTGATCGCCACGTTGGCGCCGGACCGGTTCGCCGCCGCCGCCCGCTCGTCGATGCAGCCGCCCCATCCGGTGTCATCGTTGCGACTGAGTACGACGCGGGCCCCCTGGCTCTCCAGCGCGCCCTTCACCAGTTGGGCGACCTGCCAGTTCACCGTGTGCTCCATGACGCCGTTCACGCCCGTGGCACCGGTCGTCTGGCACGGCTTCATTCCGCCGCGTCCATCGGGCACCGGTTTGCTGAGCGAGTACCCGGCCGCCGAGCCCTGATGCCCGGGGTCGAGGAAGACAGTTTTGCCGGACAACTTCTTTCCGGCCGGGGCGGGCGCTGCGGGGGTGGGGGCTGCGGGGGTGGGGGCTGCCGGCGTGGGGGCTGCCGGACCGGGTGCAGCCTGGCTGGTGGGTGCCAGCGCGACTGACGCCGAGACGGCGGCGAACAGCGCGATGGTGGTCATGGTCTTGCGCATAGCGATAGCCCTTCGGATGCAAAACACCTCTAGTCACATTAGTAACTTCAGTAACAGTGAAGCACCGCTTGAGGGTCTATGGCCAGCCCGCTGAACATCCGTTAGCGGGCTGTGACTTGCGCCGTGACCGGGGTCACCCCGCCGATACATCTCCCACCGACGCGTCTCCCGGCGCCGCCACCGTCGCGGGGTCGTAGCGCAACAGGCTCAGCGCCCCGAACTCATCGTCGGCGGTCACATCGGTCAAGGCGGCGCAGTCCGCCCGCGCCTGCGCCTGATCCATCCCGATACCAATCAGGACGAGGACATTGGCCGCCGCGCCAGCATGATCACGCGCCGGGCGCCGCGCCGCGCGGATCCGCCCGCCCACAGCGGAGAACTCGAGCGATCCGGCGTAGAAGTCCGACTCGACCCGCACCCACCCCTTGATCCGATAGCACCCCGCAGGCGGTCGTTCCAGCAATCGGGCCACCGCACGCGGGTTGACCGCGCCAGCCGACTCCCAGGTGTACTGCTCGTAGTCGTGGCGGATGGGTGCCCGGCCACCCCGGTCGGCACCCGCTGCGTCGCGCAACAGTGCATCGAGGGTCAATTGCTCGGGCCCGGCCACGTCCGCCCGCGCAGCGGCATCGACCAAGAGCGCCGGATCGAGCGCCCCCTCGGCGGTGATGACGCGCGGTGCGGTCGCGTTCACCGCGACCAGGCGGTCCCCGATCGACGTCACGCATCCGGCGTCGACGAGGTCCGCCTTGTTGACGACGAGCAGATCGGCAACCCGCGCGTGGGCCAATACCTCTCGGGGCAGGACGGCGTCACCGGTTGCCGCGTCCACCACGTAGACCAATCCGCCGTACGCGACGATTGGGTCGGCCATCGCCACCACCCGCCGAATCATGCTGCGCGGGTCGGCGATACCGGAGGCTTCCACCAGCACCGCGTCCACCCCGGTGCGCACCAGCCGGGTCACCGAGTCCTCGAACCCATCGGAGTCGGTGGCGCAGCACACGCAGCCGTTGCCGATTCCCACTACCCCGTCGACCTGTCGCGCCACCATCAACGCATCGACATTGACCGCGCCGAAGTCGTTGACGATCACTCCGAAACGTCGATCACCGGCGTGGCGCAACACATGGTTGAGCAGCGTCGTCTTTCCGGCGCCGAGCCGGCCGGCGAGAATGATGACCGGGGTCGTGCTACGCATTCACGCACGCCTGACAGACGACGACGAGGTCGCGTCCATCGGCATCGGGATAGTTGGCCACGTTCTTGGTCGGACTCCCGCACCGCCGGCATTGTCCGATCACCGCGGCGTGATCGGAAAAGTCAATGCTCATTCGCCCGTCGAAGACATACATCGAGCCCTGCCAGAGTCCGTCGTCCCCGTACTGTTCGCCATAGCGGACGATTCCGCCGTCGATCTGATACACCTCGGAGAATCCGCGGTCAACCAGCAGCGCGCTGAGCACCTCGCAGCGCACACCCCCGGTGCAATAGGTAACGACCGGGCGGTTTCGGTACTCGTCGAATTGACCGCCGTCGACGAGTGTCAACAGATCCCGAGTGGTCTGCGCGGGCGGTACCACCGCGTTGCGGAATCGCCCGATTTGCGCCTCGATCTCATTGCGGCCGTCAAGGAATACCACTTCATCGCCGCGCCGCATCACCAATTCGTTGACTTGTTCCGCACTCAGATGGACGCCACCGCCGACGATGCCGTCGCCGTCGACATGAATCCGCGACGGAGCGCCGAAGGTGACTATCTCGGGCCGGACCCGGACCGACAACCGGGGAAAGTCTGCACCGGCGCCCGGCGACCACTTGACGTCGATGTCGGCGAACGGCGGGTATTGGCGCGTGGCCCTGACGTACCGTTTCACGTCGGGAAGGTCACCGCCGACGGTGACGTTGATACCGTGGGACGAGACAATGATCCGTCCGCGCAGGTCTGACGCCGAGGCGAGTGCCAGTTGCCACAGGCGAATCGCCTCCGGGTCGGGCAGCGGCGCGAACACGTAGAACAGCACAATCTTGGGAGTCGCCACAGTATGCAAGGCTACAAACGTCGCCGAGCCACCGGGCGCCGGGTGCGCATCGCCGGGTCTGTGGCGATGGCCCTGGTGCTGGCTACGGCGCTGGCCTGCGTGAACGGTTGCTCGATCGTCGCCGATCTGGCGACGCCCGACCACTCCCGCACAATCGTCATCCCCGGGACCAACGCACTGACCACCGAGTCGTCGACGGCCACTGCGTCGGCCGGCCCGTCCGACGACGGTGACACTGCGTCGGGCCAGTGGGACGACTACTCCTATGGGCATGTCGTCAGCGTGGCGCCCCGAGCCGATGCACAGCGATACCACCGCGCGGCGAAGTCGCCGGACGCTCCGTTGACCACCACGAGCGGGTTCCATTTCAGTAGCCCGGACCGGGGCGTGCAATGCTCGACCGGCGCGAATGGCACTGGAACCCTCACCTGTCTGTCCCCGCACGTGAAAGCGGCACAACGTGCGCCGCAGGGCACGCCCACCACGTGCAAATGGAACTCTGAAATGGTGACACTCGGCCCCGGCGCGGCATCAGCCGGCGCCTGTGCCGACCTCTACCCGGTGCTGACGCGATCGGCAATCCTCCCGTTCGGCCAGACCCTTGCCGTCGGTCGGTTCAAATGCCTCAATTCCGTCGAGGGAATGTATTGTCTACAATCCAGCGGATCGGGATTTGCCATCACGAAGAGCGGCTTTCGGGAGATCGATGCGCACGACCGCGCACCCCGGTCAATACGCGGTCCCGCCCCTGATGAAGATCGCGGCCGCAACAATCCGAGCCGTCCGACCCCGTAGCAATTGCGTTTATTTACCAGCCTCCGCTAAGGAATCCCTGTTACCGTTGGCCCATTGTTCAATGGTGCGCAACAGACGAGCGTCACCGAGTCGCATAGGGGAAGTGAATGGCACGAAAAGCCGTCATCCAGATTTTTGACGATCTCGATGGCAAGCAGCTGGAGGAGCACGAGACCGTTCGATTCAGCGTCGATGGGCGGTCGTACGAATTCGACACGTCACCCAAGAACGCCGCGACATTCCGCGACTCCCTCGCAACGTATGTGGACGCCGCCCGCCCGGTGCGATCCGGCCGCCGCCATAGCGGGGGACGGGGCAAGTTGGAGACGCAAAAGATCCGCGACTGGGCCAACGCCAACGGCTACCAGGTCAGCGATCGAGGACGGATTCCCGGCCACATCGTCGAAGCCTACGAAGCAGCGAACTAACGCCTCACCCCGCCGCGTCGTCACGGCCCCTTCGCCGGCGGTGAGCCGAGCAGCCGCCGTCCGGCGCACGCGGCGCGGTCCATCCGCGCCACATCACGAGGATCCGGAAGCCAAAGGCCACAGCGGTGCCGAGGATCAGCGCCCAATCCGGCCCGCCGCCCAACCCGTCCACGGCAACCGTGAGGGCCGCGCCGGCCAAGGCGGGAATGGCGACCATTTCACCACTCTGGATCAGCAGCGGCACCTCGTTGACGAGGACATCGCGCAGGATGCCGCCGCCCAGGCCGGTGGTGACGCCAATCAGTGCGGCGGCAATCGGGCTGGTTCCGGCGTGGATCGCCGTCAGCGCACCGGTTGCGGCGAACAACGCGACGCCGAAGGCATCGAGCACGTCGACGGTACGCCGCACCGCCCCGACCTGCGGATGAAAGAAGAACACAATCGCGGCGGAAACCGTTGCCACGGTGAGGTTCTCCCACCCCTTGAACGTGACCGGCGGGGTGACCCCCAGCAGGATGTCGCGGGCGACCCCGCCGCCGAGGCCGGTCAGGACCGCCAGGGTCCAGATGCCGAACACGTCGAGCCGCTTGCGGACGCCGATGAGTGCGCCCGACGCCGCGAACGCGGCGATGCCCAGATAGTTCAATGCGGTCAGCAGCACGGCACTCTCCCGTCGGGCCAGCCTCGTGGCCACGCTACGAAGCAGGATAGTCGCGGGCACCGGCATCCCGGTCGCCGGACGCTGCGGCGGACCGAGGAAGGGATCTGACCTATCCCCAATCGGAAAGATCGGTGGGCGAGCGCTGGCCGCGGGGGGCCGCGGCCAGCGTGGCCAGCGTGGCATCCACCCGCCGGTCCCCGACCCGCGCCCGCCACTGCCCGACTTCCCGCGCGAACGCAGCGGCCGACACGGCCAGCATTTCGCTGCCGTGCGCCGTCGGGCGCAGAATCCGTTCCCGACGATCAATGACTCCGGGTTCCCGGGTAATGAGGCCCATTGCCGCCAAGGCGGCGGCGGTCTTTGCCGCGGCCTGCTTGGAAACTCCTAGCCGCGCGCCGAGTTCGACGCTGGTGCAGCCCTCCCCGATGGCCTGCATCGCGAATCCGTGCGTTGCGCGAACCCCGGCAAAGCCGGCCTCGTCGAGCCGCGCGTGCACCGCGTCGACCAGTCCACGGAAAGCAGACATCAACAGAAAGGGCATCGCCACGTCGGCTATCTGGGCCATCCCACCATCATAGCCATTGCAGTCAACCTAGTTGACGATATATAGTCAATCACGTTGACCACAATTTGGAAGGTGTCCACCATGTCTCATCTGACCCGTACCGCCGCCCCCGTCCACCATTTGCACGGCGTCACATTCCGCTCGTTCGCCGCCAGCCACAGCGGCGCTGCACACCTGGCCGCCTGGCATGCCGAGTTCCCGCCGAGCACCGTCGGCACCGCACACAGCATGACCGAGGAAGAGGTGCTCCACGTCCTGCGTGGACGCCTCGCCGTCGAACTGGGCCCGGACTCCTTCACCGCGGACGCCGGCGACGCCGTGCTCATCCCCGCCGGGACCCGCTTCCGAGTCAGCAACAACGCCGACGCTCCCGCGGAGGCATGGGTCACGACGACGGTCGGCATGAACGCGGTCATGGACAGTGACGGCGCCCGGGTCGCCCCGCCGTGGGCCCAGTAGCCGACTACAACTCGGTGACGCGACCGTCCTCCACCTGCCAGCGCCGGTCGACCCCGACGGTGGCCAGCATCCGGCGGTCGTGGGTCACCAGGAGCAGGACACCGTCGTAGGAATCGAGGGCGGATTCGAGCTGTTCGATCGCAGCGAGGTCCAAGTGGTTGGTGGGCTCATCGAGCACCAGCACATTCGTCCCCCGCGCCTGAAGTAGCGCCAGTGCGGCCCGGGTGCGCTCGCCCGGCGACAACTCGTCCACCGGCCGGTCGACGTGGTCGGCCCGCAACCCGAACTTCGCGAGCAGGGTGCGCACCTCGGCGGTCGTGAAACCGGGTACCAGGCGCTCGAATCGCGCGGCGAGCGGTTCCACGCCGGTGAACTGGCGGCGCGACTGGTCGATCTCCCCGATCGCGACGGACGAGCCGAGCTGTGCGGTGCCCTCATCCGGCACCTGATCGCCCAGCAACAGCCGCAGCAAGGTCGACTTGCCGGCGCCGTTGGGCCCGGTGATCCCGATCCGCTCGCCCGCGTTCACCTGCACCGAGACCGGGCCCAGGACGAAATCGCCCTGCCTGGCCACCGCATTGTTCAACGTCGAGACGACGCCACTGGAGCGCGGCGCGGCGCCGATGGTGAACTCGAGCACCCATTCCTTGCGCGGCTCGGCGACCTCCTCCAGCCGGGCGATCCGGCTTTCCATCTGACGGACCTTCTGTGCCTGCTTCTCGCTGGACTCGGTCGCCGCACGACGGCGGATCTTGTCGTTGTCCGGGGCTTTGCGCATCGCGTTGCGGACCCCCTGACTCGACCATTCACGCTGGGTCCGGGCCCGGGCCACCAGATCGGCCTTGCGTCCGGCAAACTCCTCGTACTCCTCGCGGCGGTGGCGTCGTGCCACCTCGCGCTCCTCCAGGTAGCTGTCATAGCCACCGCCGTAGACCGAATTGGTGTGTTGCGCCAGATCGAGTTCGAGGACGCGGGTCACACAGCGGGACAAGAACTCTCGATCATGTGACACGAGGACGATGCCGCCGCGCATGCCCGCGACCACCTCCTCCAGCCGGGCGAGCCCGTCGAGGTCGAGATCGTTGGTGGGCTCGTCGAGCAACACGATGTCGAATCGTGAGCACAGCAGCGTCGCCAGCCCCACCCGAGCCGCCTGCCCACCGGACAAGTCGGTCATGAGGGCCGTCGCCGGGTCGACCGCGACGCTGTTCAAACCGAGATCGGCCAGAACTGTCGGCAGCCGCTCGTCGAGGTCGGGTGCACCGCTGGCCAGCCAGTGGTCCAGGGCGGCACCGTAGACGTCGGCGGCGGTCGCGGGAGCCGCCGGATCGCCGAGCGCCTCGGCGGCCGCGTCCATCGCGGCCGCGGCGGCGGCACACCCGGTGCGTCGTGCGACGTAGCACCCAACGGTCTCCCCCGGCACCCGTTCGTGCTCTTGGGGCAACCAGCCGACGAACGCGTCGGCCGGGGCCCGTGAAACAGTTCCCGCCAGCGGCGCGAGATCACCGGCGAGCACCCGCAACAGGGTGGTCTTCCCCGCCCCGTTTGCGCCGACCACACCCACCACGTCGCCCGGCGCGACGGTGAGATCGAGGTGGTCGAACAGCACGCGATCCGCGTGGCCACCCGAGACGTCTTTGGCGACGAGTGTTGCAGTCATAGCCCTATCGTCGCACCCGCCGGCCCGGCAGGTCAGCGGCCCCCGGCCCCCCGTGCTGCTTGCAAGAACGGGGTGATGATGTCGACCGGCAGCGGGAAGACCACGGTCGAATTCTGATCGGCCCCCAACTCGAGCAGCGTCTGCAGGTACCGCAACTGCAGCGAGGCGGGACTCTTGGACAGTTCCTCCGCGGCCTGGCGAAGCTCCTCGGAGGCCTGCAATTCGCCTCGGGCGTTGATCACCTTGGCTCGGCGTTCACGCTCGGCCTCAGCCTCGCGCGCCATGGCCCGCTGCATGGACTCGGGGATCTCGACGTCCTTGATCTCGACCACCCGGACCTCCACCCCCCAAGCCCGGGTCTGCGATTCGATGATGGCGCGCAGGTCGGCATTGAGGTCCTCGCGGTGGGCCAGCAGGGTGTCCAGGTCCGCGCGCCCCAGTAGCGAGCGCAGGGTGGTCTGGGCGATCTGGGAGGTGGCCACGGCATAGTTCTCGACTGCCATGATGGCACTGCTCGGGTCGGTGACCCGGAACAGCACCACCGCATTGACCCGGGCCGGCACGTTGTCCTTGGTGATGACTTCCTGGGGCGGGATGGTCAGCGTGACCACGCGCAGGTCGACCCGCTCCATGCGGTCGACGAGGGGGATCAGGAACCGCAGGCCGGGTTCGTAGACCGGGCGCAACCGCCCCGCCCGGAACACCACGCCACGCTCGTACTCCCGTAGCACGACGAGGCCGTACCACGCGGCCAAGGCGATGAGGACGACTACGACGACGACTGGGATCAGCCACGTCATTTGGCTTCACGCTCCTTACTGGATCTGCTGCCCCATTGCGTCGAGTACCGGTCGATCGCCGCAGCGATCGAGTCCTCTTGCGCCGAACGATGCGGCAGATGGTCCGGGGCGTTTGCCGGGGTCGCCAAGAGATGCCGGAACAATGGGAAGGAGAGCGTGGCGACCACCGCGAGCGTACCGCCCAGCACCAGCAGATCCGAGGCGCTGTACTGAATCAGCGCTTGGGCGATCACCATGGTGATTGCCAGCCCGGCAATGGCGCAGGCGATACCCCGGTGGAATCGGCCGGCCTCCGAATGCGGCCACGGATCGACCTGGCGGCTGACCTCCCGTCCGCGCGACGAGGTCGTGCACGACTCCTTGACCGGGCAGGAGTTGCAGACCGACGGTCTGGCCCGGTACCGCATAACCCGGTTGGCCGGATCGAACGACGTCGGCCACAGCCATTGATCCTCCGGGCACTTCCACGCATCGTGGTCATCGTGATAGACGAAGCCACCGCTGTGCCAGCGTTCTGCGCGCTCCGAGGCCCGCTTGGCCATCCGATCAAAAACCCAGGCGACACCGACGAGGGCCAGCGCATATCCGGCCACCAACCAGGCCGCGATATCGGGAGCGGTCATGACCGGCTTGCCGCCTCCTGCGCCTCTGGTTCCTCGGTCACCTCGGTGTAGAGCGGGTTCTCGGTGAACTCGTCGGTCGTCGGCGCTCCGTTGAAGAAGTTTCGCGCCGCGACCCAGGCGATATACATGAACGGCACGATTCCGCCGACGATGAAGATCACGTCGCCCGGCAGTCGGAGCCACTCGAGCAGCGTATTGCTCGGGTTGGTGATGTAGCCCAGCGTCCGCGCCTCGTAGTAGCCGGAACTGACCGAGTGATAGAGCTGCAGAATGCCCAGCGGCAGCAGGGTGGCGAACACCATCCACGCCAAGCCGATGTTCAGCGACCAGAAACTGATTTTGGCCGCCTTCTCCGGCCACTTGTCCGCCGGAATCGCGTACCGCAGCGCGAACATCGCCAGCCCGACGCCGAGCATGCCGTAGACACCCATCATGGCGGCGTGTCCATGGTTGGCGGTCAGTGCCGTGCCGATCTGGTAGTACGAGACAATCGGCAGGTTGATCAGGAATCCGAATATTCCGGCGCCGAGGAAGTTCCAGAAGCCGACCGCGACGAGGAACATGACGGCCCACCGGTGCGGGAACGGTTTGGCGTCGACGGTTTGCTTTTTCGACCCGAGGGAAAGGAATGTCCACGCCTCAACGGTCAGCAGCGTCAGCGGGATCACCTCTGCGGCGGAGAAGAAGGCACCGAGCGCCATGTGTTCGACCGGGGTGCCGGAGAAGTACAGGTGGTGCATCGTGCCGACGATGCCGCCGGCCGAGTACAGGATGATGTCGAGGAAGATGATTCCCATCGCAATCCTCGGCCGCACCACCCCGAGCAGGACGAAGATGTAGGCGACCATCACCGTCGTGAACAGTTCCAGGAAATCCTCGACCCACAGGTGCACCACCCAGAATCGCCAGAAATCGGCGATGGCGAACGGGGTGTCACTCGTGGCGATCAGGCCGACTGCGTAAAACATTGGAATCGCCAGTCCGGAGAAGAAGAACAACCACGGCATACCCGCCTTCGACGACGTCTTCAGCCTGGACCGCAGCCCACGCCAGATGATCGCGATCCAGATGAACATGCCCAGTGTCAGCAGGATCTGGAAGATCCGCGGGAGGTCGAGATACTCCCACTGCTGCGAGAACAGAGTCCCCTCGCCGACCACACCGAAGACCGAGAGCGCCTCGGTGGCCAGCGACCCGAATACCACGACTGCCACGGCGCCGAGCAGGATGTACGCCAGAACGTGCTGGTTCTTCGGTTCACGACGCGCTATGAACGGGGTCAGGAAGATGCCCGCGGCCAGGAAAGACGCGGCGGTCCAGAACAGGGATAGCTGCAGGTGCCAGGTCCGTGCGAGGTTGTAGGGCAGCACCCTGGCCATGTCGAAGCCGAAGAAGCTGGACAAGTCGGCCCGATAGTGTTCGGTGAGCGAGCCGAGTAGGGCCTGCGCGAAGAAAAGTATCGACACCACGACGAAGAACCACACCGTCGCGCGCTGCGACTTGGTCAGCGTGACCTCGCCGGGCTGCCGGTAGGAGACCTTCTCGGCCTCGTGTGAGTGCCAGCCGATCCGCTGGCTCCAGCGCCCGTATACGGCGAACATGATTCCGGTACCGCCGAGCAGGGCGATCAACGACAACGCCGACCACACGACCAGACTGGCGGTCGGGCCGTTGTCGACGCGGGACTCGGCCGGCCAGTTATTGGTGTACGAGTAGTTGTGGCCGGGCCGGTCGGCAGCGGCCGACCACGCACTCCACGCGAAGAATGCGGTCAGGTCTCTGATGTCGGCCGGGTCGGTGATGAAGTTCGGCGCCAAGCCGTTTTTGTCGGACTCGGGACCGAAGTACGTGGCGTAGTGCTTCTGCAGGTCATCGAATGCCCGGGCCTGATGATCGGTGAAGATCAGCGTCTTGGTCTCGTCGTTGTAGCGGTTGGTGCGGAATTCCCCGACAACGGATTCGTGGATCTGGTCGACCCCTTCGGCCTTCATCTGGTCCGCGACGTTGTCGGTCGACCGGCGCAGGTAGTCTGCCGTGAAATCCGGCCCAAGGTAGGCGCCGTGGCCGTGCACCGATCCGTACTGCATGATTCCACGGGCCTGAAACAGTTCCTGACCGCGAATGATCTGGGCCTTGGTGGCGATTACCTGCCCGGACGGGGTGGTTATCTTGTCGGGCATCGGCATCGACGCCGTATAGGTGCGGAACGCCAGAAAGCCCATGATGAAGAAGCCGACGATCATCACCAGGGCGACACCCTGAACCCATCCCCTGCTGATGACCGGCTCGTCGGTCTCGTCCGGGGACGCCGCCGCTGGATGACCTGAAGTCGTGACCGCCATGGGATGAGCCTTCCGCGCGATGTGACCTATCTCTCTCCCACGAACAATGCGGGTTTGAAACCTGAGAGCAGTCTAAGTGCGCGAACTCGGGACCAAAGTCCCCAGCAGTGCGAAGGCGAGCGCCATGCAGCCGGTGGCCGGACGATCGGGTCCGAGGACTGCCGGCGCGGTGCATTGACGGAATGCAGGAGCCCGGCGGTTCCGTTGAGTGGCGCCCCCAAGGTATCCACGACGCCGGTCCGGGCGCACCTCGGCACCGACGAATCCCACCGCGGTCCGGTCGGCGCGACGGTGCTGAATGACCGGGCCGGCGCGCTGGGTGCCACACTCGCCATTGCCGCTGCCGACATCTGCTCTATTGCCGCATCTCCTGCAGCGGCGACGAACTCGCCCGGCTGCGCGTCGTGGCAGTCACACGTCATCAGCAGTGGCAGCGGCCCGATCGAGAACCTCGCCTTCGACGGGCGCGTCCATATGCTGCTCTCCCAGCAGACGCTGCTCGGCCCCGGCGGCTCGCTGCGGGCCCGCACGCCAACCGGCCACACCTCGACACTGGTCGCGGACGTAACCGGGCCCGGCGGCATCGTCGTCGCCGGCCGCACCGCCTACTTCACCGTCGGCAACACGGTATCGGCGGGCCTCGCCAATACGCGAGACGGATCGATCCGGGCCGTCGACCTGCTCACTCGCGATGTGCAGGTGGTCGCGCGCGGCCTCACGATGCCCAACGGATTGGCGAGACTGCCCAATGGCGACTTTGTGGTGACCCGCGACGTCGGATCACCGTCGGGCCTCACCTACGTGTCGCGCACCGGCACCTCGCACCGCCAATTCAGCCGACGATCTGACTACCGACAGCGCCGGGAATACCTATGTCGCGCTCAACGTTGCGGGGGCCGTGCTCGCAATCAACGCTCAATCGCGCCGCCAGTGCACGATCGCCACCGGGCTACCCCTCGTGTCATCGGTCCGGTTTGGTGCCGGGCCGGGCTGGGACCCAAAGTCGCTGTATGCGACGAGCCTCACCGGGGTCATTTACCGTCTGCGGCAAAAACACTGACACCTGGCCATAGCGCCGCTCGCACGCCACCGCAGCCGGGTCCCGACTCCGGATGGTGGCCGAGCACTAGCACAGCGCGCATCGTCGAACGTGGATTGGGCAGCCCGGACGCTCACGGTGACGGCCCTACCCGACCGGCACCGGGCAGTCGCCGGCACCAACGTCGCTGCCGGCCCCGGTCGGGAGACCTTCGGAGCCGGAGGACTAAAACGGAAAAACCCGCTCCGACCAAGGTCAGAACGGGTTTTCCGGGTGGAGCTAAGGGGACTCGAACCCCTGACCCCCACACTGCCAGTGTGGTGCGCTACCAGCTGCGCCATAGCCCCGTGTGTAGTTGTCACCATTGCACCGGGCGGTCTGAAACCGTCCCAAGCGCATTAGCGAAACTACACCATCACGATCACCGCCTCCAAATCGCTGAGACGGTGAGAGCGACTAGTTCTTGTTGTTCAGGATGTCGGTCAACCAGTTCGGGTTGGAGAGTTCGACCTTCTTGCCCTCCAGGAGCACCGACGGCGTGCTGACGTTGCCGCCGACCGCCTTCGAGAGTTGGTTCAGCGACTCCTGCGCAGCCTTGGTCGCAGCCTCCACTTGAGCGCCGGTGGCGATGCAGCGCTGCGTCGCCTCGTTCGCTCCAGCCGACTTGGCAATCTTCGCCAGGTCGTCGTTGCTGTGGTCGGTGCTGCCACCCTCCATCGGCTGCTGCTGGAACAGCTCGCTGTGGAACTTCAGGAACAGGTCCTGGTTCTTCTCCCCCGCGACGCACTGCATCGCAGCGCCCGCACGGGTCGAGTAGTCGCGCGAGGACGAGCCACTGTTGAGGAAGTTCAGCATGTGGAAGCGGACCCGCAGTTTGCCGTCACGGATAGCGCTGGTGACCTGTTCGCCCTGAGTCCGCTCGAACTGGCCGCAGGCCGGGCACAACGGATCCTCGAAGAGATCAATGGTGGCCTTGGCAGTGGCGGCCCCCACCGTCAGATCCGTGCTCCCCGACGTCACCGTCCCATTGTGGTCGACACTCGATTCCTTGGAGCGGTTCGCGCCGAGCACGACGCCGCCGATGATCAGCGCGGCGAGCACGATCACCGAGAGGGTCACCAAGACGTAGGTCAGCACGTTCGACGAGGACTGCGGCTTGTAGCCGCCGCCTTTGACGTTGGGAATCGCGGGGCCCGATTTGGCACTCACGTGATGGCTCCTTGTATCCGGATTGGGGTTACCTGGGCAAGAACGCTACCCGACCCGCGCTGAGACCCGACTAAGACCATCCCGGCGGCCTCAACCGCCGACGAGGGCGGCGTCGACGACGGCCTGCGCCTCCTGTTGAACCTGGTGCAGGTGGTCCTCGCCGAGAAAGGACTCGGCATAGATCTTGTACACGTCCTCGGTTCCCGACGGCCTGGCCGCAAACCAGGCGCTGGCAGTGGTGACCTTGAGTCCGCCGATCGGGGCGTCGTTGCCCGGTGCGCGGGTCAGCACCGCGGTGATCTCCTCGCCGGCGAGTTCGCGGGCCGCCACCTGACCAGGGGTCAGCGCGGCCAGGACGGCCTTCTGCTCCCGGTCGGCCGGGGCATCAATCCGGGCATACGCCGAAGTGCCGTAGCGCTGCGCCAACTCGGCGAAGCGCTCGCTCGGACTCTGCCCGGTGACGGCGAGGATCTCCGATGCCAAGAGCGCCGCGATGATGCCGTCCTTGTCGGTCGCCCAGGCCTGCCCGCCGAATTGCAGGAACGAGGCGCCGGCGCTCTCCTCGCCACCGAAGGCGATGGCGCCGCTCAGCAATCCGTCGACGAACCATTTGAATCCGACGGGCACCTCGATCAGGCGCCGGCCGATTCCGCCGACGACCCGGTCGATCAACGACGAGCTGACAATCGTCTTGCCCACCGCAGCACCGGCGCTCCATTGATCGCGGTGGGTGAACAGATAGTCGATCATGACCGCCAAATAGTGGTTGGGGTTCATCAGGCCCGCATCGGGCGTCACAATGCCGTGGCGGTCCGAATCGGCGTCGTTGCCAGTGGCGATGTCGTAGTGGTCGCGAGCGGCGATCAGCGACGCCATCGCATTGGGCGAACTGCAATCCATCCGGATCTTGCCGTCGGTGTCGAGCGTCATGAAGCCAAACGCCGGATCTGTTGCCGGGTTGACCACCGTCAGGGACGGAAGGTAGCGCTCGCCGATCGCCGCCCAGTAGTCGACCGACGCCCCGCCGAGCGGGTCGGCACCGATCCGGATGCCGGCGTCGGCGACGGCGGCGAGGTTGACCACCGAGCCGAGCGCGCCGACGTAGTGGTCGATGAACGAATAGTCGGTGGCGGCGGCACGCGCCTTCGCAAACGGGACCCGGCGCACCTCCCGCAGTCCGTCGAACAGAATCTGGTTGGCCCGGGTCGCGATGGTCGAGGTCATCGCCGAATCCGCCGGTCCCCCCGACGGGGGGTTGTACTTGAACCCGCCGTCGCGCGGTGGGTTGTGACTCGGGGTGACGACGATGCCGTCGGCGCGGGCGTCGTGGGCGGCGTTGAACTCCAGGATTGCCCGGCTGATCGCCGGCGTCGGGGTCACCGCGTCACCGGGCGCGGTACGCACGTCGACGCCGCCGGCGATCAGCACCTCCAGCGCGGTCCGCCAGGCCGGGATCGACAGGGCGTGGGTGTCGAAGCCGATGAAGAGTGGACCCGCAATCCCGGCTTGCGCCCGATACTCGACGATCGCCTGCGTCGTGGCCAGAATGTGCGGTTCGTTGAACGCGCCGTCCAGACTCGACCCGCGGTGGCCCGACGTGCCGAACGCCACGCGCTGGGCGGGGTCGTCGAGGTCGGGGTCCACATCGTAGTACGCCCGCTCAACGGCGTCGACGTCGATGAGGTCCTCAGCGGTGGCCGGCGTGCCGGCCCGCGGGTGGGCAACCATACGGCCAGTCTGCCACCATTGCCCGCATGTCTCCTCGTCTTGGCGTGCTGGTTTTGCCCGGCGGTACCGACTTCTCGTACCGTCCCTTTTCCGCAGTGCAAAACTCCGCGTTGCGGATGTACCCGTTCACGTGGACATTGCGCGCACGATTTCCCGGCGCGGTCGACGTCGAGCAGGTCCGCTACCGCGTCTACGGCTGGAACGGCGGTCAGGCCAGCCCGATGTGGCAGGCCCGCGCGGCACTCGAGCGTATGGCACGCAGGCATCCGGGCGTGCCGATCGCCGTCATCGGCCACTCGATGGGTGGCCGCGTCGCCGCCCAGCTAGCCGCCGATCGCCGCGTCCTGGGCGTCCTTGGCCTGGCGCCCTGGTGGCAGTATGCCGACTGGCGCGAAATCCATGGCGGCGCAAGGGTTTTGGCCCTGCACGGCTCGGCGGACCGGACCACCTACGCTCACCGGACGGCCAAGGGGATCACCGAACTGCGCGACCGCGGCGTCGATGCCACCTACGTGGAGATCCCCGGCGGCGGCCACGCGATGCTCGACCACATCGGCACCTGGCAGGGCTCGGCCCTCGGCTTCGTCGACGGCCTGCTGCGCGAACGGCGCTAGTCCCCCGCCTTCGCGCGACGGTCGTCCACCAACTCGTGCGCACGGTCCCGAACCTCGTCGTGGATCGCCGCCCGAATGGCCTCCACCACCGGGTTGGTGATCCGCTCGCGCCGGGCAGCCAGGGTGAATCCCAGTCGCACCGCCACCTGCTCGGCCAGGACGCGTCGCAGTTCGCCGTGCCGCCGGGCCACGAAAACCGGCAGCAGTCCGATACCGCCACCGGCGCGGGTCGCCTCGACCTGCCCGAAGATGCTGGTCGACCCGAACTGGGCGGCCAGACCGGGGATGTGTTTGTCCAAGTCGAGGTCCTCGACCCGCAGCAACGCATCGACATACCAGATCAGTGGGTGGTTGCGCAGATCGGCGACCGCCGCCGGCTCCCCGTTCATCTCCAGGTAGTCCCGGGTGGCGTAAAGCCCGAGCTCGTAGACGGCGATCTGTTCGCTGACTAGCTGCCGGCTCATCGCCGCGCCAACCGAGATGGCGACGTCAAAGCCCGATTGGTACAGGTTCAGCTGACGGGTCGTGGTGATCAGCTCAACGGTCAGCTCCGGGTGCCGCGCACGCAGCCGTACCAGCGCAGGGGCGACGAAGTAGGCGCCGAAGCCGTCGGGCGCGGTCACCCGGGCGTGTCCGCGCAGCGCCGAGGAACTGCTGCCCTCCACGGCGGCAATCGCATCACCGACCGCGGCCTCGATCGCCCCCGCCGCCGTGGCAACGGTCCGGCCGGTGTCGGTCAGCACCCACCCGGAGACACCGTGCTCCACCAGGCGGACGCCGAGGGCCTTCTCCAGGGCGCGGATGCGCCGGGTCACCGTGCTGGTGTCGACGCCCAGGTCGGCCGCCGCCACCGAGCGGCTCCCGCTTCGCGCGACGGCATGGAGGAAGCGCAGATCGTCGGCCCGGACCTGGTCGATTGAGATCGGTGCCGCAGCTGGGTGACCGGCGTTGGGTCGTTGCACCGCCATAGCCGATTCCTACCACAGTGACGGAACGCTCCGACGCGGCTCCACCTGGATCGGCCCGCCGGCGCGACTACCGCAGCGTCTCGATGATCGCACTGAAGTCGAGGTCGGCGTGGTCCGCGGCGAATGCCGAATACAGCTGCGCGGCGGCCGATCCCAGGGGGGCCGATGCGCCCGTCTGCGCTACTGCGTCCATCGCCAGGGTCAGGTCCTTGTTCATCAGCGCGGTGGCGAACCCCGGCCGGAACTCGTTCTCCGACGGCGCCGTCGGCACCGGACCGGGCACCGGGCAGTTGGTGTGCAGCGCCCAGCAATTGCCGGTCGCCCCGGTGACGACGTCGTAGAGTGCCCGCGGGGTGAGTCCCAGCTTCTCGGCCAGGACAAAGGCCTCGCCGACGACGATCTGCTGGACCGCGAGGATCATGTTGTTGCACAGCTTGGCGGCCTGTCCGTTGCCACTGTCGCCACAGGGCACGACTTTGCCCGCCATCGGCTCGAGGATCGGTGCCGCTGCGGCCAGCGCCTGCTCGTCGCCACCAACCATGAACGCCAGCGTTCCCGCCGTCGCCCCCTTGACGCCGCCGGACACCGGCGCATCAAGCTGGGCCATGCCGGCCGCCGTCGCCGCAGTGTTGACCTCCCGCGCATCGCCCACCGAGATGGTGGAGGAATCGATGAACAGGGTGCCCGGCGCCGCATACGGCAAGACCGTTTCGTAGACGGACCGCACGATTGCCCCGCTGGGCAGCATGGTGATGACCGCATCGGCCCCGACGACGGCGGCTTCGGCCGTCTCAGCGGTGTCGACGCCGGCCTGGGCCGCCGCCGTCGCCGCAGCTGGCGAGGCGTCGTAACCGACCACCCGGTGACCACCCTTGACGAGGTTGGCCGCCATCGGCAGCCCCATGTTGCCCAACCCGAGAAAAGCTATGACACTCATCCGTCGATCCCTTCACTTCTTGAGGCGGGCAGCCTCGGCACGGCCGATCAGCATCCGCATGATTTCGTTGGTCCCTTCGAGAATTCGATTGACACGCAGGTCGCGCACTATCTTCTCGACCCCCGTCTCGTGCAGGTAGCCGTAACCGCCGTGCAGTTGCAGCGCCTGATCGGCGACGGTGAAGCACGACTCGGTGACGAACCGTTTGGCCATGGCACACAACTCGACGCGGTCCGGATCACCACCGTCGAGTGCCTCGGCGGCGCGCCAGAGCATCAACCGGGACACCTCCAGCGCTGTCGCCATGTCGGCGAGGGTCGCGCCGATGGTGGGCTCCTCGATCAGTGGCCGGCCGAAGGCTTCGCGATCGGCTGTGTAGGACAGCGCGGCATCGTAGGCGGCTTGGGCACCGCCCAGCGAACAGGCCGCGATGTTGAGCCGTCCACCATTGAGACCGTTCATCGCCATCGAGAAGCCCGCACCCACTCCGTCGGGCCCGCCGACCAAGGCATCGGCAGGCACCACGACGTCATCGAAGATCACCTGGGCCGTGGGCTGACTGTGCCAACCCATCTTCTCCTCCGGCGGCCCGAACGACAGGCCCGGCGCATCCTTGTCGACCAGGAAGGCCGAGATGCCGCGCGCGCCGGTATCCCCGGTGCGCGCCATGACCAGGTACACGTCGGAAACGCCGCCACCGGAGATGAACTGTTTGGTCCCACGCAGCACGTAGCCATCGCCGGTCTCACGGGCGCTGGTCGACAACGCCGCCGCATCCGAGCCGACCGATGGTTCGGTGAGGCAGTACGAGGCCATCAGTTCCATCGACGCCAGCCGGGGCACCCAGCGGTGGCGCTGCTCCTCAGTCGCGTAGGTGTCGACCATCCACGTGCACATGTTGTGGATCGAGAGAAAGGCAGCGGTGACCGGGTCTCCCTTCGCCAGCTCCTCGAAGATGCGGACGCCGTCGAGCCGGCGCAGGCCCGCCCCGCCGACGTCCTCACGGGTGTAGACGGCGGCCATGCCGAGTTCGGCCGCCGCCACCATTTCGGCCACCGGAAAGTGGTGCTGCGCATCCCACTTCAGGGCGTTGGGGGCCAGCCGCTTCTGCGCGAAGCTGCGCGCGACGTCGACGATGAGGCGGTCGTCGTCGTCCAAACGGGGATAGGGCATGCCGTCGCGCTCAGTCCATCGTCGGGATCGAGAACTCGGCCCCGTCGGCTATCGCATCGGGCCACCGCGAGGTCACCGTCTTGGTGCGCGTGTAGAACATGATCGACGACGGGCCGTGCTGGTTGAGGTCGCCGAAGCCGGACTTCTTCCAGCCGCCGAAGGTGTGGTAGGCCACCGGCACCGGAATCGGCACGTTCACCCCGACCATGCCCACCTCGACGCGGGAGACGAAGTCGCGCGCCGTGCCGCCGTCGCGGGTGTAGATCGCGACACCGTTGCCGTATTCGTGCTCGGTCGGCAGCGCCAGCGCCTGCTCGTAGGTGTCGACGCGGGCGATGGTCAGCACCGGGCCGAAGATCTCGTCGGTGTAGATCGACATGTCGGTGGTCACCTGGTCGAACAGGGTCGGCCCGAGGTAGTAGCCGCCGGCGATGTCGGTGCCGTCGAAGCTCGATTCGTCACTGCCGCGCTCCCGGCCGTCGATCACGAGCTCGGCACCCTGCTCGACACCCTTGCCGATATATCCGCGCACCCGATCCAGTGCGGCCGCACTGACCATCGGGCCGTAATCGGCCTTCTCGTCGTGGCTGTGTCCGATGCGCAACCCGGCGATCTTCTCGACAAGCTTGGCGCGCAGCGCCTCCGCGGTCTGCTCCCCCACCGGCACGGCCACCGAGATAGCCATGCACCGTTCACCAGCGGAACCGTAGCCGGCGCCGATGAGCGCATCGGCGGCCTGCTCGAGATCGGCGTCGGGCATGACGATCATGTGGTTCTTGGCCGCACCGAAGGCCTGGCAACGCTTCCCATTCTCCGCGGCGGTCGTGTAGATGTACTGCGCGATCTCGGAGCTGCCGACGAATCCCACGGCCTTGATGTCCGGGTGGGTGAGCAGCGCGTCCACGGCACCCTTGTCGCCGTGGACGACCTGGAACACGCCGTCGGGCAGGCCCGCCTCGGTGAACAACTCGGCCAGACGCACCGGTACCGACGGGTCACGCTCGGACGGCTTCAGGATGAAGGCGTTGCCGCACGCCAGCGCCGGACCTGCCTTCCACAGCGGGATCATCGCCGGGAAGTTGAACGGAGTAATCCCGGCGACGACGCCGAGCGGCTGGCGCATCGAATAGACGTCGATGCCGGTGCCCGCCCCCTCGGTGTACTCGCCCTTGAGTAAGTGCGGGATGCCGACGGAAAACTCGATGACCTCAAGGCCGCGCTGCACATCGCCACGCGCGTCGGCGAGGGTCTTGCCGTGCTCGGTCGACAGCATCGAGGCCAGCTCGTCCATGTTCGCGTTTACCAGTTCGATGAACTTCATCATCACCCGGGCCCGGCGCTGCGGATTCATCGCCGCCCACACACGCTGGCCGGCGACCGCCGACGCCACCGCCGCATCAATCTGCTCGGGAGTACTGAACGGGAGCTGCGCGGTGATCACGCCCGCGCTGGGGTCGTAAACGTCGTAGAGGGCGCCCGCCCCCGGCACTCGCCTGCCGTCGAGGTACTGCTCAATGATTCGCGTCATCGTCTTGCCCCTCCCGGGCTCCGAACCTGGTAGTCGATGTGACTGTGGTGGGTTGTGTCACAGACGACTATGGGTCGGGCACCGGCGCGGGTCAACCCGCAATACTGCAAGCCGCCGGTGCACTTCTGCCGCCGCGACGGCCATGCACCCTGGCCGTGGGTCAGCTGTAGAGCCGACCGCCGCAGCTCGGCCACGCCCCGGCACCCTGGTTGGCGAGCACACGCTCGGCGACGGCAATCTGCTCCTCGCGCGAAGCCTGGTGCGGCAGCCCACTGCCCCCGTTGGCCTGCCAGGTGCCCAGGCTGAACTGCAGCCCGCCGTAGTAGCCGTTGCCGGTGTTGATGGTCCAGTTGCCGCCGCTCTCACACTGTGCGACCGCATCCCAGTTGCCGCCGGCAGCGTCGGCGGTACCGACCACAGCGGTGAGCGGGGCAATGGTCAGCACGCCGGTGATGGCGGCGCGAATGGCGAGCCTGCTGATGCTCATGTGTTCTTCTCCTCATCAGATCGCCTGGATGTACACGGCGGATGCCGGTGGTGGCGATTCGTGAACCGGAGAAGAAGTTACGGGGCGCAAAACCGTGGGTCACATCGGCCGCAGACGGCAAGACAGACCCACTCGGGTGCCAACTCGCGGAATATCCGCAGGTCAGCATCCGTTACTGTTCCGTTACTGTGCCGTGACTGCCTGTACACCTTTGTGAGGAGTTCCACAGCGGCGAAGCGGCCGACCGCCTGGTCTCGCCCCGTGCAGACTACAACCGCCAGCCCACCACTACGAGGGCGACGAGGCCCAGGATAGCGATCATGGCTGCCATAATTCCGGCGAGCGAATACGGCAGATCCGGATCTTGTGCCCGCAGCGTCGCCGACTCCCGGCGATGCTGGACCCACGCCAGGATCAGGGCGGTCATCCCCACACTGATCATGATCATCCCGACGATCCACGGACTGACGACGGTCCGCTTAAGCTCGGCCGCGCGGTACTCGAAAAACTTGAAGATGGTGAAGCCGAAGGCGATCAGCGAGGTGCTGGTCCTAATCCAGGCCATCGTGGTGCGCTCGAGCGCCAGGTTGGTTCGCTGCAGCGCCAACCGGGTGGCCGTGTCGAGCGGGGCTTGCCCGGCGCCGGCCACCCGCGGATCATCGGTCACCCGTCAGCCGGCACCACGGCCGGAGCGCCGGTGCGGCCGGGTCGCAGCAGGATCACGACGCTGACCACCAAGACCCACACGGGGAAGGCGAGGGTGATCCAGGCCGAAAGATCACTGATGGCCAGCAGCGCCAGCGCCGACACATACGTGACCAGTACCAGCCAGCGCGGCATCAGATCGGTCTTGCGCCAGATGGTGGCCAGCGAGATCATGAAAACCGCACCCATCCGCAGCGCATACGTCTTGCTCGCGGCGACGGCGACCCCCGCACCGAAGTGGGTGACCCCCACCGGCAGCGGTGATTCGCCGTGCTGGCTGGCGACGATCAGCCCCGCCGCGAGGGCCATGGCGACGAACATGATGGCCAGGAAGACCAGGCCGCTCCCCAGGAAGACGGTGCTGTAGAAACGATCTTCAGCGCGTCCCATTCCGTCCCGGACCACCGCGATGAACCAGAGGAACGCGATACCCGCAAACGGCATCAGCATCGTCGCGATACCGAGCCGAGTGCGACTGCCTCCCGCGGTCAGCACATCTGCCCCCATCTCGGTGGTGAGCGACCCGTGCATGAGCACGAGGACGGCACCGAAAAGGAATGCGAAGGCGACGCCGACCAGGCCCGCCATCCGCGGCGTGGTCAGCGCCGCCGGCACTGCCGGAGCCGGCGCCCAGCCAGCGGCATCGGTTCCGGCGCCGACTCGTTCGTGTCTACTCATTGTTCCTCCACCTCAGGTTCCTGCGGTTCAGTGTGGGCCCGCCGGTCATGAATAGACCACGTGGACACCGTGGATATGGCCGCTGAACGGGAACGGTGCCCGGTCGCGGTAGTCCATCGATACCGGCGACCCAAGACAGGTGCCGATATCGAGGCAGTCGTTGGCGGTGAAGAGCAGCGGCACGCTGACCGGGACCTCCCCCGCCGCCAGCGGCTCACCGTCATGGGTAATGGTGATGGCCAGCGGACCGGCCGGCATTGCGTCTGCGTGTTCGGTCGTCACGACGATCGTCGCCCGACCGGCCGGCACTTTGCCCGCCGACCGGATCTTGGTGCGCTGAATGAGGAACAGGTTGTACTCGTAGGTCAGGTACCCCTCATCGAGGTAGCACGTCATGCCGCCGGCGCCCGCGCCCAGCGCATACAACACACCGCTGGCGTCGGCGGGGAAGTCCGCGTCGATCGTCAGCACATTGTTCTTGGTTCCCAGCGCTGGAGCACAGAATTCGGGCATGCGCACGGTGTCGCCGGCGAACTGCCACTCGCGGTAGGGCGGAGCGATCCGCAGTTCCGGGTGGTACACCGGGACCCATAGGCCGCCGCCGACCGGCAGCACCGAGTTCTTGGCCGCCTCGACCATGAAGATCTCCTTCAGCTGGGCGAGGCGTTCGGGTTCCGCGGCCGCGAGGTCGTTGTTCTGCGTCCAGTCGTCGTCGAGGTGGTACAACTCCCACACATCCGCGTCGGGCGTCCAGGTGGCCATACCCTCGGGCAGCCCGGGCACCCACGGCAGCCGCGGCCCGCGGGCCGACGCCATCCACCCGTCGTGGTAGATCCCGCGGCTGCCCATGATCTCGAAATACTGGGTCCGCTTCCCGCCCGCGGCGTTGCGGTCGACAAGGGTGTCGGCGAAACTCGCTCCGGCGATGGGCATCTGCGGCTCGCCGTTGACGACGCGCGGCGGCTCGATTCCGACGATGTCGTAGATCGTCGGCACGACATCATTGCAGTGCAGGAACACGTCGCGGGGCTTGGCGTCCGCCGCAATCGTCTTGGGCCATCGCACCGCCATCGGATTGCGGGTGCCGCCGAGATGCGACGCCATCAGCTTCATCCCCTTGTACGGCGTGCTGCCCGCCCACGCCCACGCCGCGTGGTACTGGTTGTCCACCAGCGGTGAGCCCAGGACATCGAGGCCGCCGAGCTCGTCGAGTGCGTCGATGTGCTGGCGGACAGTCGTCGGAATCCCGTTCTGTGCCAACAACTCCGAGATCGTGCCGTTCTGTCCCTCACCCGATGAGCCGTTGTCACCCCAGATGTAGAGAAACAGGGTGTTGTCGGCGTACCCCAGGGCGTCGAGTTCGTCGGCGAGCCGACCGACCTGGACGTCGACGTGCTCACCGTATCCGGCGGCAACCTCCATCAGGCGACGCTGGAACGGCTTCTCATCCTCGGGGATGTCGTCCCACCCGGCCAGCTCCTCGTCGCGCTCGGTGAGCTCGGCATCCTGCGGGATCCAGCCCTTCTCCTTGGCGCGGTCGAATACCCGCTCGCGGTAGGCATCCCAGCCGTCGTCGAACTTTCCGGCGTACTTGTCCGCCCAGTCCTTCATCACGTGATGCGGGCCGTGTATCGCACCACTGGCCCAATACATGAAGAACGGCTTGTCCGCGTTGAACGCCCGATGCCGCCGCAGCCAGCCGATCGCGTCGTCGGCCAAGTCCTCGGACAGATGGTAGCCCTCCTCGGGCGTCCGGGGCGGCGGCACGAGGGTGGTGTTGCGCACCAGGTTCGGCTCATACTGCGACGCCTCGCCGGCGAGAAATCCGTAAAAGTATTCAAAGCCCAAACCCGTGGGCCAGTTGTCGAACGGGCCGGCCGCGGTGGTCTCCTCTGCCGGGGTATTGTGCCACTTGCCGAAGGCCGACGTCGCATATCCATACTGTTTGAGCACCTCGGCCACCGTGGCACTCGAGCGTGGAATCTTTCCGGCGTAGCCGTCCCAGTCATTGGCGAGCTCGGCAATCTGACCATTGCCGATCTCGTGGTGGTTGCGCCCGGTCAACAACGAGGCGCGTGTGGGTGAGCACATCGCCGTCGTGTGAAACCTGTTGTAGGACACACCTTCTGCGCAGATCCGGTCCAGCGTCGAGGTCGTCACCTCACCGCCGAAGGTCGACGGGAGACCGGGTCCGGCATCGTCGACGAGCACGACGACGATATTGGGGGTATCCGGCGGGAGCCGACGCGGAATGGTCCGCGGTTGATAGGTCGACTCGGCCAGGGTGCGGCCCGCGACGCTCGCCGACGGCACCGCGGCGAACGGCAGGACGCCGCCGTCGGGGACTTTCGGGGCCACGATCTGCTCGGTCTTAATCTGCTCGGTCTTGATCTGCTCGGTCTTCGTGTCAGCCACGGCCGACCCCTCTCACGTTCGCGCACAACGATTTAGGCGGAGCCGGCCAGCCAAACTCGTAACTCCGCCCCGCCAGTCTCGGTAGTCATTTGGACGCAGTCCAGGCTAGACCCCACCACGGGTCGGGTCTTGACAGTTGGGGACGGATGTTTGACTGTTCAAGACATGTCCATTATTCGCGGATCGTCCCTGACCGGACTCACCGAGACGGTGACCGCACTCGGTGGCGACTGCCGCGCATTCGTGGCCGGCGCGGGAATCCGTTTCGATGACGTCGGCCGACACGATCACTACATCTCCTTACCCCGGAGTATCCGCCTGATGGAGTTGGTGGCCACCGATCTGCACACCCCCGACTTCGGACGCCGCCTGGCAAAGCAGCAGGGTATCGAGATCCTCGGCGCGGTGGGCCTCGCTGGGCGAAATGCCGCCACGGTCGGCGATGCATTCGCGGCGTTCGAGAAGTTCATGGCGTCCTACAGCCCCGCCATCAGCGCACGCATAGCGCCCAAGGGTGACCCGCACCTACCTCGATTCGAGTACTCATTCCTTCTCGACCCCCTGCCTCCCCAGGCACAGGCGATGGAACTGGCGATGGGCGTGACGCTCCAGGTCCTGCTCCACCTCCTCGGATCGACGTATTGCCCAGTTCACGTGCACTTCCCCCACTCCCCGCTCACCTCACCGGCGTCTTACCGCGACTACTACCGATGCCCCGCCGAGTTCGATGCCCCGGTGGCCGGGTTCACCTTGCGGGGCGAAGATCTGGCGCGAGCACTGCCCGCCGACCAACTCGCGCAGCAAACGGCGGTGGACTATCTCGCCAGAACCGTCGACGAGTACCGGCCGACCTCCACAACTCTCGTCCGTCTCCTGGTCCGCCAGGCACTCCCCGTCGGCGAGGTTGGCCTGGCCCAGATCGCCGGCCAGCTCGACCTACACCCCAAAACACTGCAGCGTCGGCTGGCCGCCGAAGGAACGATGTTCGGCGATACCGTTGACGAAGTGCGGCGTGAAACGGCACGACACCTACTCCTCGACACCGATGTCGGTTTGGATCAGCTGAGCCGACAGATTGGGTACACCGAACAGAGCGCGCTCACCCGTTCATGTAAGAGGTGGTTCGGCATGACACCGCGGGAGATACGAATGCCTAGGCACCTACCCGAACAGCCTTAGGAGCCGTCCAGCTGCCGTCGAGGGCAGGCTCCTTGGGCCAGTACAGCCTCATGATCATCTGGAACGATCCCTCAGGTGCAGGTAGCCAGTTGACTTCCTTGTCAGCACCCGGCGAAGCGTTCTGCACGTAGATCGTGTATCCCCCGTCGGCATCGCGCTTCAGGTCGGGCAGCATCGGCGAGTTGATCAGGTATCGGTCAATCGGGTTGGCCACCAGCAGGCTCTGCGGCATCTTGTACATCGTGATCGACCAGAACGAGTTCACCGGCGGCAACTCACCCGGCGCGAACCGCAAGGTGTAACTATTGGCGCCGGTCAGCGGCGCACCGGTGGAATCATTCGCGATCACCGGATACAGCGCCTCTTTGGCAACGTTGCCGTAGATGCCCAGCACCGAGCCAGCCCACCGGTACAGGTAGTTACCCTTCATCTCCTCACGGGTGCCAAACAGTTGCGCCGATGTCACCTTGCCGGTGTTGAGCTTCGTCTTCTGGAATTCAGTCAACTCCGCCCAGGCGTCAGCCATTCCCTCCTTGACCGCCTGCAGATTCTCCGCGCTCAGCGCCTCCGGGTTGAAGTCGCCGTCGGGCGCGATACCAATGGAAGCGAAGCGCGCGCGCAGCGCCTTCTCGTCGGGCAACACAGGCGCCGTGCCCAGAACAAAGTTGAGGATCTGGAAGAACTTGGGGGATGTCTTCTGCTCGTCGGGGGTCAGCGGCGTGACAAAGTTCATTGCCGGCGCCGTTTTGGCCGGCTCGCCTTGGTACCTCGACAGCGGTTCAACCTTGTAGCCGTCCTGAATCTTCTTCACGTTGCCCAGATCAGCCGGGTCAAAAAGCTGGGTCCGGTAGATCACCAGCGAGAACTCGGTGTCGCAGTTGATAACCTTGTCGATCCCCTCGGGCTTCTCCCCCTTCCAGCCTGGACCCGCCAGCAGATACTTGCCGCCACCATTGCCGGTAACGCGACTTCCCACGTAGGCATAGTCATAGGTGTACCCATCGATGAACTGCAACGAGAAGTAGCGATTCTTCTCCATCGGCGGCACGGTCAGGACCAGCGGTTCGGCGCGCAGGTCGGCTCCGAGCATCGTGTAGGGCGTATCGGAGTTGGGAGTCTGAACCGCTGTGTCGGCGGGGGTGAAAACCCTCGCAATGCTGTGCGCCTGGTTCCACGGACCCTTGAAGTTTGAATCCTTCTCATTGACAAAATAGGAGTATTGAATTCGGTAGTTGTCGACCATCGGGAAGCCATAGACGTACGCGTCCTTGGCTATCGCACGCACTTGCTCCGGAGTCGGAGCCGTGCCCCGACTGCTATTGGATCCGCTGGTGCAGCCCGCGGCCGCAGCAGCGAGCACCACGATCAAACCGGACAACAGAACCCTCATCTCGATCCCTCCACGTCGGCGACCGCAAGGTGCGGCCCAACCACTGTGCTCGATCGTTAGATTCCGCGTCTCGACAATTGGAGACAGTTCTTTTACAGTTCGAGACTTTCCCGGTCCACAAAGAAGCGATCCCCCTGACTAGCTAAGTCAGGGGGATCCTTCACCGTGGAGCTGCCGGGAATTGAACCCGGGTCCTCCGCCGCTTCACTGGGGCTTCTCCGTGTGCAGTCCGCTGTGTCGTTACTTGGATCTCCCGGTCACGCGAACAAGCCGAGAGGACAATCCCAGTCGCTGTGTGATGTCCCGACCCCACCCGCGACCGGCGGTGTCGGTAAGTCCCCAAGCTGATGCCGGCATCCGGATGTGGGAACACCACCCGGGCCGACAGACTAGCCTCGGTGCTTAGGCAGCGAGAGCGTAGTCGCGCTGATTGGAATCGGCGCTTAATTGGTTGCTGCGACGCTTAACGGTGGTCTCTAGCCTGCACCGACACGCTTCCCCCAACTCGACGCACAGAGTCGAAACCGATCAGCCCCGAGTAAGGATCCACCACAGATGCGGTGGACATTTCATTGTAACCATCAGGGACCGACAAATCATCCCCATTTCTCATCGAACCCACCACGGTGGGCTAGGCCACTGACTGCAGCACGACATGGAGCGCGGCCTCGACCAACGAGGGCGGCGACTGGCCGTGGTGCTCGGAGTCGATGTAGCGGCGCAGTTCTATGCCCCGGTCACGCTGCGGCGCCTCTAGCTGCGAGGTTTCCCCCAGCGGGCCTGGATCCGCGGAGTGGAGAAACGCCTGCGGGTGATGGACCGGGTTGGCGCGGAAGGGTCTACCAGTGCCGGCGCGCCGCCATCCGGTACGCCCGGCATCAGGCCCACCGTCGATAATCGCGGTATCCCACTGCCCGGGCCCGGTACCGACATTGCGATTGTCCGGCCCGCACGCCGAACCGAGGTCGGCGAGGTTGGTCAGTCCTCCCTTGGCGAAGTCCAGCTGAGCGTGATGGGCCTGGGTCCGGCTAAACGGTTCGGTGCAACCAGGCCTGGTGCAGCCGCGATCTTTCCCGAACAGGGCCAATCGCTGGGCGAAACTCGCTATCCGCCGTCCTCGTGCGAAATCGACGATTACGCGGCTGGCGTGTTGAAACACTACTAACCACGGCACGGCGTCAGCGGCTAATTCCACCAGGTCCACGGTCGGCACCAGGGTGCCGGTACTGGTCAACGAAGCACCGGCACGAGCCGCGAGATCATGCTCGTCGATGGTGATCACCAACTGTGCCGGGATCCGATCCGGCCGACCCAAGCCCTGATGACCCAAGATCCAGTCGCACATCGTCTCCAACGCATCGTGATTGCGCTGAGCTGGGCTGCGAGTATCACGTGAGACTGCCTCGGCAAGCTGTTCCCGTCCGTCCGTGCCTGCGTCATCAGCGAGTGCGGCAATCGGCTTCTCGTCGTCGGGGTTGTTAATTCCGGGGGCCGCCCAGCTATGCAAAATGACTTCGATCTTGGCGCGTAGCGCGGGAGTCAATACTCCGGAGAGTTTGCTCAGCAGTTGGCTATCCTGCCGTCCGATCGTGACACCGCGTTGCCGACGGCGATCGGTGTCATCGCTTAGCTCCCCATCCGGATCCAAATGGCCAAGCAGACGCTGCCCCACCGGCCGCAACTCCGCTGGCGCCATTTCCTTCGCGGCCTCGGCCATGATTGTTACCGCAGTCTCGACCTCCTCAACCGAGGCGCTGTGCGGAACTGCGGCCATGATGGCCTCAATCTCATGAATATGCTCGGCCGAGATCTTCCCCTGCGCGACGGCGTCGGCAAGAGCTTCGCGCTTGGGCGGCAACTTCTGCCCGGTCATCGCCATCATCGGTGCGATCGATTCAGCCACTTCCAGGCGACGCTTCGCCTCCCCCGCTCCCAACCGAAGTTCCTGGGCATAGAACCGCTTCACCGTCGTATGGCCGGACACCCGAAAGAGCTCGCGATCGGACACTTCCACCACTAACGCGGCGAGAACACCGTCGAGTCGTCGTCGCATCGTCTCCATGGTCGTCACGACATCAAGGACATCACCATCGGAGGCCAACCCGAGTGATGTGGCGGCCAGCTTGACTGTCGCGACGTCGATCAGGCGAGCAAGCGCCCTCGCTGAATCCGGCCATGCCGGCCCCACTTCCGGCGTGTCCTCAGCGCTGGTGACAGCCATTGGATTCACCCCCCGGCAACTGGAACGACGCCCCCGAATTAGAACGTATGTTCATACTACGGCCGCGGTCTGACAAGTTCAACGGATTGCCCCGCAGGGCAACGCTGAATCGGCGATCGCGTCACACAATCTCGAGCAGGATCGTGTCGCCCGCACCGACCGTGCCGCCGAGCCACCCAGCACGCGAGACGACCTCCTGCCCAGTCCACGCGTCCACGCCTCGAATCGTGCCGGTCAGGCCAAGTAGCGCTATCGGAACGCCAATCGCCGCCGCATCCCGCCGCCGATTCGTTAGCGACACGATCAGCCCCTTGGTCCCGATCGCCCGCGACCGCACAACCGCCTCGGAATCCTCGCGCACGGTGCCGCCGAAGGCCGCACGAGAATCACCAGCCAACGCCAACACGTCATGGTTGGCAAGGATGGCCAGCACCGCGGCTGGCAGAGAGTCGGGCCGGCCCATCACCACCCAGGGCGAAACCGCCATCACCGCCGCCGTGAGCTCGGTCCGCAGGCCGGCCACCTCCACACCGGTAGCCCGCACCTCGGCCGCACGCGGAGGTAGCGCTGCCGTCAGGGTCACCCCACGCTCACGTAGGGCCGCCGCCACGGCCCCGCGGTGCGGCGAGTGATTGCACGCTGCGACGATGAGCCGATATCCCGCATCGCGCAGACCGGCCGCAATGAGCCCGTCCGCGTCAGCGGTCACGGCGTCCAGTGAACAGTCCGGGGCCACGCTGACCCAATATGGCCGTGGCACGGGTGGCGCCGGCGCAATCGCAGTACACCCCGCCAGTCCGGCCACCACCGCCGGCAACCAGCGCGCCAGACGCACGGCTGCTACATCCCTTTGACGCGACGGCCCAACTCGCGCTCGACCTCGCGCTGTGCAGTGCGCTTCGCCAAATCGTGACGCTTGTCGTGGGCCTGCTTACCGCGGGCCAGTGCCAACTCGACCTTCACCCGACCCTCGCTGAAGTACAGCGACAACGGCACCAGCGTGAGGTTGCCGTCGCGGATCCGGCCGACAAGGTTGTCGATCTCGCGCCGATGCAGCAGCAGTTTGCGGTTGCGTAGCGGGGCATGATTGGTCCACGATCCGGAGCCGTACTCGGCGATGTGCAGCCCGCGCAACCACACCTCGCCGTCGTCGATAGTGGCGAAGGCGTCCACGAGCGACGCCTTGCCGTCCCGCAGGCTCTTCACCTCGGTACCGAGGAGCGCCACCCCGGCCTCGTAGGTATCTAGGATGGTGTAGTTGTGGCGCGCCTTGCGATTGGTCGCGATTGCCTTGCGACCCTTCTCTTTCACTGCCTGTCCTTCCCGCGGGTGGGCGCGGTCGATCGATTCACTCGCGCACGTACCACCGCAGAGTGACATATGACGTCGCGCTGGCCAACACAATTCCGGTCAGCAGCAGCCACGGCGAGACGAAGAAGACGTCCGACGTCGTCACGCGGGCCAGGATGTTCACCCCATACAGATCGTTGAGCGCCTCGTCGAAGAAGAACTTCTTGCCGATCAGCAGACCGCCGACGGCCAGCACGGTGCCGATCACCGCGGCGACAACCGCCTCGATCAGAAATGGCAGCTGGGTGTACCACCGCGTCGCGCCGACCAAGCGCATGATCGACACCTCGGTGCGCCTGGTGTAGGCCGCCATCTGGACGGTGTTGGCGATCAGCAGGACCGCCGCGACCCCCAGGATCAACGACAGCACGAATGCCGCGTTGCGCGCGCCATTGAGCACGCTGAACAGGCGGTTGACCAGCTTGCGCTGGTCCTGGACACCGTCGACGCCGAGGTCCTGGCGACCCTTGAACTTGTCGATCACCGCGCCGTACTTGTCGGGATCGTTGACCTTCACCCGGAACGACGCCGGCATCGTGTCCGGGGTCACCGCGTCGGCCATCTCGGGCGTGTTCTTGAACGCCTCCTTCGCCGCCTTGTAGGCGTCGTCGAGGTTCACCCAGGTGACGTTGGTCACGCCCGGCTCGTTCTTCAACTCATCCCGCAACTGCGAACACGGCGCCCGATCACAGTTCGGATCGGCCCGGGCCACGTCGTCGTTGACGAAGATCTGCATCTCGACCCGGTTGAAGAAGATCTCCTGGCTCTTGCCCGCCATCTGCATGACCAATAGGCCAGCACCGAGCATGCCCAGTGTGATCGCCGTGGTGATGATCATCGCGACGGTCATCGTGACATTGCGGCGGAGGCCGTTGAGAACCTCGGTGATGATGAAATTGGCGCGCATGTTGCTGCTCTCCTCGAATGCCGTGCGTCAGCCGATGCCGTACACGCCGTGCTTGTCGTCGCGAACCAGGTGCCCGTTGTCGAATTCCAACACCCGCCGTCGCATGGCGTCGACGATCTGCCGGTCATGGGTCGCCATGACGACGGTGGTACCGCGGCGGTTCACCCGGTCGAGAACCTCGACGATCTCCTGGCTGGTGATCGGGTCGAGGTTGCCGGTCGGCTCGTCGGCCAGCAGTACCCGCGGCCGGTTGACGATGGCCCGTGCGATCGCGACGCGCTGCATCTCCCCGCCCGACAACTCGCTGGGCATGCGGTCGGCTTTGCCGCCGAGCCCCACGTACTCGAGGACGTCGGGAACGATCTGGTTGATGGTTGCGGCGGGCTTGCCGATGACCTCGAGCGCAAACGCCACGTTCTCGGCGACCGACTTCTGCTGCAGCAGCCGGAAGTCCTGGAACACGCACCCGATGGACTGCCGCAGCTTCGGCACCTGACGCGCCCGCAACGTGTTGACGTGGAACTCGCCGACCCAGATGTCGCCCGACGTGGGCTTGTCCTCTTTGAGGAGCATCTGGAAGAAGGTCGACTTGCCCGAACCCGACGGTCCGATCAGGAAGGCGAACTCGCCCTTGGCGACCTCCAGGCTCACATTGGACAGCGCAGGCCGCGTAGAGGCCTTGTACTGCTTGGTGACACTTTCCAGCTTGATCACGAGATGCCAGTGTAGCGACGGGACTTGACTGCGCCGCTCAGGCGCGCCGCGGCTATGGTCGTCCCAGCACCGCGGCGGTGACGGTCGGGTGCGTCCCCGAACCGGGCTCACCGCTGTCGGCGGAGCTGGCGTAGAGGTAGAGCGCGAGCAGCACAACGAACAAGACCGACAGAATGATCGTCGCAAGATGTCTGCGGACCCAGCGTCGCTTCACCGGTCACTCCTCGTCATCGGGGGTATCGGGGTTGTACCCCGACTGCACGTTGACCCCGTCTTTGCGCAGGGCCTCGATCAGATATACGCGCAGATCGCGGCTGACCTCGAACTGCCTGCCGGGGACAGTTCGGGCGACAATGCGGACGGTGTAGGTGTGGTCCGCCATCGCAACGACCCCCAGCGGCGCCGGCGAATCCTGGAGCAGCGCGGTGAAACGCTCATCCGCATGAAAGTCGTCGCCAGCTTTGACCAGGTGATTCTCCACGATCGTGAGGTCGGTATTCGCGGCGAAGTCGATGTCGACGACGGCGCGCGCCCAGTCGCGGGACTGATTGACCGCCGCCACGATCTGCCCGTTCGGCACGGTGATGAGTTCGCCATCGGTGGCCCGCAGCCGGGTGACGCGCAGCGAGATGTCCTCGACGTGCCCTTCCTTCTCCACCGCGCTGGGCAGGATCAGTCGCACCAGATCACCGTAGCCGTACTGCTTCTCGGTGACGATGAAGAAGCCGGCCAACAGGTCCTGGACGACGCGCTGAGCGCCGAAGCCTACCGCGGCACCGACGACCGCGCCCGGGCCGACCAGCCCGGCCACGGGAACGCCGAGCAGCGCCAGCACCCGTATCCCGACGATGAAGGCGATCGCGGAGACAATCGTCCAGCGCACCACCTGCAGTACCGCGCGCAGGTGCTTGGCCCGTTCGGCGAGCACGACGACATCGCCGCCCCCCGCCGTCCTGGTGACCTGGTGCTCGAACCGGGCCAGGGTCCAGCCGGCGAACTGGGCGACCAGAATTCCCCCGATGATCCACAGGGCGATCGGAAGCCCGGCGGCACCGAGCCAGTGCCACACGCGCTCGAGGGCGCGTGCTGCGACGTGCTGCATCCGATCAGCTGTCATTGGTGTCGCCGGCGGCCATCCGCCACCGGATTCCGGCTTCGATGAACTCGTCGATGTCACCGTCGAGGACTGCCGCCGGGTTGTTGTTCTCGACGTTAGTCCGCAGATCCTTCACCATCTGGTACGGATGCAGGACGTAGGAGCGCATCTGGTTGCCCCAGCTCGAGCCGCCGTCACTCTTGAGCGCATCCATCTCCGCGCGCTCTTCGGCGCGTTTGCGCTCGAGCAGTTTGGCCTGCAGCACCCGCATCGCCGACGCCTTGTTCTGCAGCTGACTCTTCTCGTTCTGGCAGGTGACGACGATGCCGGTCGGGATATGGGTGAGTCGGACCGCCGAATCGGTGGTGTTCACCGACTGACCGCCCGGACCCGACGAGCGGTAGACGTCGACTTTCAGATCGTTCTCGTCGATGTCGATGTGGTCGGTCGTCGCCACCACCGGCAGGACCTCGACCTCGGCGAACGAGGTCTGGCGGCGGCCCTGGTTGTCGAACGGACTGATCCGGACCAGTCGGTGGGTGCCCTGCTCGATCGACAGAGTGCCGTAGATGTAGGGCGCCTTCACTGCGAACGTCGCGCTCTTGATCCCCGCTTCTTCGGCGTAGGAGGTGTCGTAGACCTCCACCCCGTACCCGTGCGCCTCGGCCCAGCGCGTGTACATCCGCATCAGCATCTGGGCCCAGTCGGCGGCGTCCACGCCGCCGGCACCGGCCCGGATGTTGACCAGCGCGTCGCGCTGATCGTATTCGCCGGCGAGCATCGTCTTGACTTCCATCGCCTCGATGTCGGTGCGCAGCGCGGCCCGCTCGGTGTCGGCATCGGCCAGGGCGGAGGCGCGGTCGTCCCCTTCTTCAGCGTCGGCCAGCTCATAGTGCACCGGCAGGTCGTCCAGGCGCTGCCGCAGTTCGGATACCCGGCGAAGCTCGGCCTGCGCATGCGACAACTCGCTGGTCACCTTCTGCGCGTGATCTTGGTCGTTCCACAGGTCCGGGTCGGACGCCTGCATCTCGAGTTCGTCGATCCGGCGGCGCAACTCATCGAGGTCGAGCACCTTCTCGACAGTCGTCAACGTTGTGTCGAGGGAATCCAGATCGGCGGTTACATCAGGCTGCACGGGATACCAGCCTACCGCCCCGAGCACAGCCACTCGGGCGGCCTAAGCCCGCTCGTCGGCCGGCGTGAACCCGTCAGGTTCGACGCCGTCGATCAGGACCCAGGACGACTCGACTTTGCGCGGGTCGTAGCGCACCGCAAAATTCTGGCCGATCTGCGGCCAGGGCCGGGTCAGGGTGCGGGCGAACGTCCCGTACACCTCCGTCGGGGCGATGCCCGGTCCCATGATCGTCCCGGAGATCGTCAGGTAGGCCTCGTTGTTGGCGTCGCCCTGTTCGGGCCGCGGGTTGGCGCCGGTGACGGTGAGCGATCCCTCACTCATGGACGCCAGTTTCGCCACGGACATCTTGCGGCCCCGCATGCCGATGATCAGGGCGACGGCGGTCGCTGCCAGTACGCCTGCGATAAGCAATGTCCACATGCCCGCTACCCTATTTGCTCATGGCCGACCTAGCCACCGCCCTCGAACTCGCCGACGCCGCCGACGCCCTCACCCTGCCGAGATTCGGCGCCATCGACCTCGCGGTGAGCACCAAGCCGGATCTGACCCCCGTCTCCGATGCCGACCTTGCGTGCGAGAGCATGCTGCGCGAACGGATCGGCACCGTGCTTCCCGGCGATCCGATCATGGGCGAGGAGTTCGGCGGAGCCGCGCTGACCCGTGGGCGGCAGTGGGTGATCGATCCGATCGACGGCACGAAGAACTTCGTTCGGGGTGTGCCGGTGTGGGCGACGCTCATCGCGCTGATCGACGATGGCGTGCCCGTCGTCGGTGTGGTCTCCGCGCCCGCGCTGGGCCGCCGCTGGTGGGCGTCGGCCGGTGCGGGCGCTTTCGCCGTTGGCCCAGGGGACTCCGCTCCACGCCGACTCTCTGTGTCGTCCGTGCGGTCATTGCCGGACGCGAGCCTGGCGTTCTCGAGTTTGTCCGGATGGGCCGGCCGCGGGCTGCGCGATCAGTTCGTGGGGCTCACCGACGACGTGTGGCGCGTCCGGGGTTTCGGCGACTTCTGGAACTACTGCCTGGTCGCCGAAGGCGCTGTCGACATCGCCGCCGAGCCGGAGGTGTCGGTGTGGGACCTCGCCGCCGTCGACGTACTCGTGCGTGAGGCGGGCGGCAGGTTCACCAACCTCGACGGCGAGCCCGGCCCCCGCGGTGGCAGTGCGGTGGCCACCAACGGCGTGCTGCACGACGAGGTGCTGGGCAGGCTGGTCTAGCCCGCTGATCCCCCACGGTTTCGCTCATGCCACACCGATCGAAGTAGCACTGGCGAAACCACGGTGGATCGGTGCTACAGCTCGACCGTCGAACCGGGCTCGATCACGGTGAACTCGGTTGCGGGCTTTCGCATTTCGGACAGTCGCGCGTTGTGGACCGCCATCCCGGCCGACGACAGGACCGCCTGATGGATCGGAAACGCCTTCGCCGGTTCAACGGACCGCAGATAGTCAACCGACTCCGACAGCTTCATCCACGGCGCCGCCGCCGGGATCGCCAGCACCTCGACCGTCGTGAAGGGGAGGTAGAACGAATCGCCCGGGTGCAATAGCCGGCCTGGTCGATCCTCGGTCCCGACGAGGTAGGCGATGTTGTCGATCACCGGCAGCTCGGGGTGGATAACCGCATGCCGCCCGCCGGTCGTGCGCACCGTCAACGGCCCGACCTCGAACCGCTGCCCGACGTGGCCGTCACCCCACCGCGGCTGGCCGGGATCGGCGTTCAACATCGCCGCCGTCGCCGGATCGGCCCAGCGTTGGGCGCCGGGATTGGCAGCGACGAGGGCGGGCAGCCGTGCGGTATCGACATGATCGGGATGCTGATGGGTGATCAAGATGGCGTCGAGCCCGGTCAGGGACTCGAACCCCGACGAGAAGCTGCCCGGGTCGAAGAGAATTCGCGTGTTGTCGATGTCGGCCAGGAAGCAGGAGTGGCCAAAGCTGGTGATCCACATTCCTTCATCATGCGCCGATACGCGGCGAAACCACTACGGTGACCAGTATGTCCAGCATTGTCATCGGAATCCTCGCCGTCGCCATCGGCCTCCTCTTCTGCCTGCGCGGCGTCGTCGCGATGCGCATCGTGATCGCCGTGTGGGGGGCGTTCGTCGGACTCAATCTCGGCGCGGGCATCGTCTCGGCGCTCAGTGGCGACGGGTTTCTCTCGACCGCGCTCGGCTGGATCGTCGGCATCCTCGTCGCCGTGCTGTTCTCGGTCCTGGCCTACCTGTACTACGCGGTGGCGGTCACCCTGGCGATGGCATCAATCGGTTTCGCCGTCGGGGCGGCGATTATGGCCGCGTTCGGAGTCACCTGGAACTGGGTGATCATCACCGTCGGCGTGGTGGTCGGGATCGTGTTGGCGGTCGCGGCAGTGAGCATGAACCTGCCCGCGATCCTGCTGGTGGTGCTCGGCGCACTCGGTGGCGCGACCGCGACCGTCGGCGGACTGATGCTGCTGACCTCGACAATCGAACTCGAGGACTTCACCCGTTCGACGGTGACCTCGACAATCGGACACGACTGGTGGTGGTACGCGATCTACCTCGTCCTCGTCATCGCTGGCATCGTCGCCCAGACACGCGTCTTGGGCCGGGAGTCCCAACTCCAACAGCAGTGGTGATCCTCGCCGGCAGGTGAGCGGGCGACATCGTCTGCACTCCCCCGGCTCGGCACTCCCCCGGCTCGGCACTGTCGGTGCCGGGTGGGAAGGTAGACGGGACAGTTCGCCAACCAGGAGGGTCTCCTCATGCCACCGCGCAGCCGCCGCGCCGCCGACTCGTTGTCCCCCGCCGACCTCACCGCGCTCGCCAACGCCGTCGCCGACGGCAAACGCGCCACGGTGTTCCTGTGCGAGGGCACGCCCAGCCTTGGCCTCGCCGCGGGCGCATCGGCGCGGGTCGTCTCGGTTTCCGGTTCGACGGTCACCGTCCGGCCTCGCGGCGTCGACGACGAATTGCCCTACGAGGCAGACGAACTCCGGATGACACGGGAGCTGACCGCCAAACCGACGGCGCGACGGACGGCGCCGTCGGCGATCGCATCAGTGCGGACGGCCACGCCAGCGAACTCGGTTCCGGCAAAGGCCGTTCCGGCCAACGAGGTGCCGGCCAACGAGGTGCCGGGCAAGACGGCTCCGGCCAACGAGACGCCGGCCACCCCGAAGTCCTCCCCGAAACCGAAGTCCTCCCCGAAACCGGCGGGAAAGCCACCGCGATCGGTCACGGTGACGATCTTCGGATCGACCGACAACCAGTGGTCGGTGGCGGTGACCCATGGCGGCCGCAAACCCGGCCAATCGCACACTGTCACACCTGATTCGGTCGAGGGCGCCCTGCGCGAACTCGGTGACGACACCGCCGTGGCCGCTGCTTCGGCGGTACTCGATGCCGCCCGGGAGGAGGCCGTCCGTCGAGTGGAGGATCTGAGCCGTGAACTCGCCGCGGCACAGGAGGCCCTGGCCGCCCTGGCACCCAAATAGCGCGAGTCGCCGATCGGGGCGGCGTCGTACTAGGTGATTACCGGGAACCAGCCCAGGTCGGCCCCCGCGGAGAATATCCGCACAACGCCATAGGCGAGCCACGCGACCACCACGATCAGGCCGGGCTTGCCCAACACCGTCGAACTCCAGCGCGACAACGCGGCGTCGCGCCCGGCCACCAGGACCCAGAGGGCAATCGCGATCGAAAGCCCCAGGATCACGAACAGCACCGGACCCACCAGGTTGTACGCGAAGGCCGAAGACACATCGCCGTGCGCAAGCATGACGAAACTGCGCGTCAGTCCGCATCCCGGGCACGGCAGTCCCGTCAGACGCCGGAAGATGCAGGTCCCCGGCCCGCTGGTGACGCTCGAGGTGGACCAGAGTGCTGCGACTCCGAGGACCGCCGCCCCCCCGGTGGCCACCCCGAGCGCCGGCAGTCGGCGCCGAACCGCACCCGGCGGCGCGGACGAGTCCCGCGCGGACTGCGCAGTGACGGGGGTGCTCATGCGAAACAGCCTACCGCCCGTCTCGACAACTCTCCTTACTGTGGAGTAAGGTAAGTACTTACTAGTGAGTAAGAAGCTCGCTTAACGGCCGGATTCGACGTCACGTCACCCGTCCGTCAGTCCCATCGAGACAGGTAGCAGCGTTTCATGACCACCACTGAGCCCCGCGACTCCTCCGCCGTCGGCAAGACCAAGACCAAGCGTTCGCCCATCGGCGCCGCCATGCGTGTTCTCACCTCGTTCACCGGCTCGGACTTCGCACAGAAGTACGGCCTGGCCGATCCGGTCAACCGGGTCGCCTACCAGGGCACCAAGACCGGTTTCCAGACCCTCGGCGCCGCCAGTCGCGCGTTTGCCAAGGCCAGCGGCGACGGCAAACCCAAGCGTCCGGCGACCGTCAACAAGGGTCTGTTCAATCTGAACCCGGACGACGAGCAGCAAATGATCGCCGAGACGGTCAAGGACTTCGCCACCGAGATCCTGCGTCCCGCCGCCTACGAGGCCGACGCGAATGCGGCCGCCCCCGCGGAGATCCTCGAGCGCTCCGCTGAACTCGGGATCACGATGATCAACGTCCCCGAAGAGTTCGACGGCGCCGCCGCCGAGCGCGGAGTCGTCACCAATGCGCTGGTCGCCGAGGCGATGGCGTACGGCGACATGGGTCTGGCGCTGCCGTTGCTGGCACCCAGCGGTGTGGCGACGACACTGACCAACTTCGGCACCGACGAGCAGCAGTCGACCTATCTGCCCGACTTCGCCGGGGAGAACGTGCCGCAATCGGCGGTCGTCATCGCTGAGCCCAAGCCGCTGTTCGACGCGTTCAGCCTGTCCACCAAGGCCACCCGGGTACCCAGCGGCTACCGCCTCAACGGCGTGAAGTCGTTCGTCCCGGCCGCCGGCTCATCCGAACTGTTCCTCGTCGGCGCCGAGATCGATGGCCGCCCGGCACTTTTCATCGTCGAATCCGACAGCCAGGGTCTTATCGTCGAAGCCGATCCGGGCATGGGCCTACGCGCGGCCGGCATGGGCCGACTGCTGCTGCAGGACGTCGCCGTGCCGTCGAGTGCGATCATCGGCGGCGACGAGGCCTTTGCGGCTTACCGCGACGTCGTGCGCCTGTCGCGGCTGGGCTGGGCGGCCCTCGCCGTCGGCACCGGCCAGGCGATGCTCGACTACGTCATCCCTTACGTCAACGAGCGCGAGGCGTTCGGCGAGCCGATCTCCAACCGCCAGGCGGTCGCCTTCATGGTCGCCACGATGGCTACCGAGCTCGACGGCCTCAAGCTGGTCACCCTCCGCGGTGCATCTCGCGCCGAGCAGGGCCTGTCCTTCGCCCGCGAGTCGGCGCTGGCCCGCAAGCTCACGATCGACAAGGGCCTGCAGATCGGCCTGGACGGCGTGCAGTTGCTCGGCGGCCACGGGTTCACCAAGGAGCATCCGGTGGAGCGCTGGTACCGCGACCTGCGCGGCGCCGGCCTCGGCGAGGGGATCGTCGTCCTCTAGGGGCGGCGACCCGGCAAGGAGAAGGCACAGTCATGGCTATCAGTCTCGAACTCCCGAAGAAGTTCGCCATGAACATCGACCAGGCGCGGCAAGCCGCCCTCGAGGTGTTCCGGCCGATTTCCCGCAAGTACGACCTCGCCGAGCATGCATACCCGGTTGAGCTGGACACGCTCGCCGCCCTCTACGACGGGCTGGCAGCCGCGGGAGCAGCGGGTGCGGGTGCGGCCGGCGGTCGCGGTGACGCGGTGAAGGAGCGCCCCGAGGGCGCTGTCGTCAACGGCGGCAACATGCAGTCGATCATCAACTCGATGGAGGCCTCCTACGGCGACGTCGGCCTGATGCTGACCCTGCCCTACCAGGGCCTGGGTAACGCCGCCATCGCTGCGGTGGCGACCGACGAGCAACTCGCACGATTCGGCAAGGTGTGGGCCGCCATGGCCATCACCGAGCCGAGCTTCGGCTCGGACTCCGCCGCGGTCACCGCCACCGCCACCCTCGACGGCGACGAGTACGTGCTCAATGGCGAGAAGATCTTCGTCACCGCCGGTTCTCGGGCGACGCACATCGTCGTTTGGGCGTCGGTCGACCGCAGCCTCGGACGCGCCGCGATCAAGTCGTTCGTCGTTCCGCGCGAGCATCCCGGTGTCACCGTTGTGCGGCTCGAGGAGAAGCTCGGCATCCGCGCGTCGGACACCGCGGTGATCCGTTTCGAGGACTGCCGCATCCCGGCGGGCAACCTGCTGGGTTCCCCCGAGGTCGACGTCAAGAAGGGCTTCGGCGGGGTCATGCAGACCTTCGACAACACCCGCCCGATGGTGGCCGCGATGGCCGTCGGCGTCGCCCGGGCGTCCCTGGAGGAGCTGCGCAAGATCCTCGAGGAGAACGGAATTGAGATCGACTACGACCGTCCCGCGATGGATCAGCATGCCGCCGCGGCGGAGTTCATCCGGATGGAGGCGGACTTCGAGGAGTCCTACCTGCTGACGATGCGTGCCGCGTGGATGGCTGACAACAAGCAGCCGAACTCGCTGGAGGCGTCGATGTCGAAGGCCAAGGCCGGCCGGACCGTCACCGACGTGACCAACAAGGCGATCGAACTCGCATCGACCTTCGGCTACTCCGAGCGGACGCTGTTGGAGAAGTGGGCCCGCGACTCCAAGATCCTCGACATCTTCGAGGGGACCCAGCAGATCCAGCAGCTGATTATCGCGCGCCGGGTGCTCGACAAGAGCAGCGCTGAACTTCGGTGATCACACACCGATAGTCGAGGGGTCGACGAGGGGCCGGGAGATCTTCTCCCGGCCCCTCGACGTTTCTGCCGGTGCCCTACGCCTGTGGCTGGCCGGGCGCGCCCGGTGCTGGCATACCGGGCGTCGGCATACCGGGCGTCGGCATACCGGGCGTCGGCATACCGGGCGCCGGCGTCGTCTGGCGGGGTGCCCGCATCCACGGCGGCATCTCGTCGCCGCGGCGGGGCCCGCGATCGTCCCAGTCACCACGACCCGAGTCGCCGCCTCGGCCGCTGGGTCCGCGCCAATCGTCGTATCGGTCGTCATTCCAGCGGTGGTGCGAGCCGCGGTCATCCCACCGCTTGCCGTGGTGATAGCCCGGCCCGTAGTCGTCGGAGTCGGACCCGGACGTGCAGAAGAAGCCGATCGCGAACCCGATACCCAAACCCACGATGCCGGTCAGCAAGGAAACACCGATCACCGTCGTCCACAGGTGCTCGCGCCACCAGTTGCCCTTAGGCGCGGCGGCCACCGGGGGAGGCTGGTGACCGGCGAGGGGCGTCGTCTGCGGCGCGGCGATTGGATCGGTGGGCAATGCGGGCGGCGGGGGTGACGCGGGCGGGGGCGGCGGCGTGCCGGCCTCGGCCGGGGATTCGTCCGGTTTGTCGGTCATGAATGGTCCTCTCCATTGAGTGCACTGTCCACCATGCCTGCAAAATTCGGGGGACGCACATAGTCCTCAACAGATCCACAGGTTCGGGAAATCTCCAGTTCCCCACAGGTCGATTGTCGGGAACCAGCGGAACCGGTCGCCGGGGCGATTGTGACTGCCCTCACCGGGAACCGATTTGCACCCACGCATGACTCCCCGGTAATGTTCTGTTTACCGACGCGGGGTGGAGCAGCTCGGTAGCTCGCTGGGCTCATAACCCAGAGGTCGCAGGTTCAAATCCTGTCCCCGCTACGAAGAAAGTCCCTTGATCAGGCATCAGCCAGGTCAAGGGACTTTTGCTTTCCCGGGCACGGCACAGGTTGCTCACCAGGTGTCGATCAGGTCCGTGGTACGACATCGATCGCGGCCGCCGTCAGCGCCGTATCGCAGTGATCGCAGTCCAGCCGCGCCACCAGTGGGTGATCGCCATGCTGCCAGCTCATCGCCGCGCCACCGGGGTCCGCGAACCACTGATCTGACCACAGCAATGTCAACGCAATCACCGGAAAGAAGGCGGCCCCCTTCGCTGTCAGGCGGTACTCCGCCCGGGCCGACCCCGAGTCGACCACCTCGAGGAACCCTCGCTCCACCAGAACACGCAGTCGCTCGGAGAGCACGTTGGACGGGATGGTGAGCGCAGACTCGAACTCAGCGTAGTGACGAAGACCCTGAAATACCGCTCCGACGACCACCGACGACCACCGGTTCCCAAAGACCGCCATAGTCTCCGGGAACTGCTCCGGGGTCCGCGATGGTCGCGAGCGCCGACGTGTGCCGGTCTCGGGAAGCGACCGCGACCAGCCACCCGCCGGTCCCCAAACGGCAAGGACTCGACCCAACTCGACCGGTTCATCACACCCGGCGCAGACAAGTCGGGGCGCAAACTCGTGGCCGCACTCCGAATGCCGCATCAACGGCAGTTCCGCAGTCCGTTCGTCCCCCCAGGTTCGCTCCCAATCCCAGATCGAGAGCAGAATCGGCCATGTCGCCCGCCCGCGTGGGCTAAGGATGTATTCGGCCCGAATCGGGTGTTCTTGATAGATCTGCCGGGTGAACAACCCCTCATCGGAAAGCAGCGAAAGCCGAGTGGCCAAGCTGGCAGCCGAAATCGGAAGCCGCTGCTGAAACTGACTGAAGCGGGTCGCCCCCTGATGGGCGGCCCGCAACAACTGCAGCGACCATTCATCGCCCAGGACGCCGAGGCCCCGCGAAATCGCGTTGGGCGCGTCGTCCACGGGTGGCTTCATGCGGGTTAGCCTATCGTCGGCCGGCAACTGCTCCCGGCGTTCATCGCTCGATGACGACGGCACTGCCAAGTCCGGCTGCGCCGCTGACCGCGGCGACACCCCAGCGTCCCTGGCGCCGCTCTAGTTCCTCGACACAGCCGCCGATCATGATGGTGCCGGTCGCACCGAACGCATGGCCCATGGCCAAGGTGCCGCCGTTGGGATTCATCCGGTCATCGCCGTGCTCGGCGTCGATCGTCAGGTCGCGCTCGAAACGGAGGCAGAGTGCGGCGAAGGCCTCGGCGAACTCGAAACAGGCGACGTCGTCGGCCGACAGTCCACTGCGGGCCAGTGCCAGCTCAACCGCATCCTGACCGGCGGTCAACATTCGCACCGGATGGCCGGCGACCGCGACCGATGTCACGATGCGCGCGCGGGGGGTGAGGCCGGCGCGTTCGCCCGCTTCGCGGGTGCCGACGACGAGCAGTGCCGCGCCGTCGGCCATCGCGGGTGCGGTGCCCACGGTGTGCAGGTGCTCGATGCTGGCCAATTCGGGAAACGCACCCAGCGCGATGGCATCTTGTCCGGCGGCACCGAGGTCGGCGAAGGCGGGGGCCAAGGCTGCCTGCGACGCGAGATTCGTCGACGGGCGAACCAATTCATCGGCAGCCATGTCCTCGCCCCCGGCGCGCGGAACCGGAATCACCGCATTGTCGAAACGGCCGGCGGACCAGGCCTGGGCGGCCCGCTGCTGCGAGCGCACGCCGTAGGCGTCCAGGTCCTCGCGGGCGTAGCCGTCCAGGGTGGCATTGAGGTCGGCGGCCACCCCCATATGAATGGATCCGACGTCGGTGATGGTTTCCGGGTCGGTCCACAGCGGGCCCCCGTCGGAGAAGATGGGAACCCGCGAAACCGTCTCGACCCCACCGGCGACGACGAGGTCGGCGTCGCCCGCCTTTACCCGTGCCGCGGCCGTGGCGACAGCGTCGATACCCGAGGCGCAGAACCTGTTCACCATCATTCCCGGCACCTGATGCCCCCAACCGGCTCGCAGGGCCGCTACGCGGGCGGGGTTTGCACCCTGCTCGTTCAGTTGGGAGGCACAGCCGATGATGACGTCGGCAACGACTCCCGGGTCCAGCCCGCGCCCGCTCAACGCCGACATCAGATGCATCAACAGGTCGGTAGCAGTGTGTTCGTGCAGACCTCCTTTTGGGGATGCCTTGCCGCGCGGCGTGCGAACGTAGTCGAAGATCCACGCGTCGCGCGGTGCGGCCGGCGCCAGCGGTGTAGTTCGGGTCATCAGGGTCGCTCCTCAGCGCGTCATGTCGGGAATCGGCGACAGTAGTTGACAGAGTCACTCTGTTAGCTATAGTGACATACATCATCCGCGAGCGCACCCACCGACAACAAGAGGCCTGGACACGATGAACTCCTCCACCTGGATGCTGGGCGGTTACCAGACGGACTTCGCACGGAACCTGCAGCGCGAAGGGCTCGACTTCGCGGATTTGACCGCCGAGGCAGTTGCGAACACGTGCGCAGTCGCAGGGGTCGCCGCCGCCGACGTCGAGGTGATCCACGTCGGCAACGCCTTCGGTGAGCTGTTCGCCGGACAGGGCCACCTGGGCGCAATGCCCGCCACCGTGTGCGACGACTTGTGGGGCATCCCCGCCACCCGCCACGAAGCCGCCTGCGCCTCCGGTGGCACCGCCCTGCTAGCGGCCATGGCCGATCTGCGAGCGGGCAACTACGACATCGCCCTGGTGCTCGGCGTCGAACTGGAGAAGACAGTCTCCGGCGATCAGGCGGCCCGGTACCTCGGCGCCGCGGCCTGGGCGGGTCACGAAGGCGAGAACGCAAAGTTCATGTGGCCGTACATGTTTGCCGAACTCGCACAGGAATACGACAACCGATACGGCCTCGACGAGGCGCACTTGCGCCGCATCGGCGAAGTCAACTTCGGCAATGCCAAGGCAAATCCCAACGCACAAACCCGCGACTGGACCAACCTGGTCTTCGAGGCAGACGACGAACACAATCCGCTGGTGGAAGGACGGCTTCGGCGGCTGGACTGCAGCCAGATCACCGACGGCGCCGCCGGCGTCGTGCTGGTGAGCGACCGCTATCGGCGGGCCCACCCGGATGCACGCCCCTGGGCGGAGGTCACCGGTTGGGGCCACGCCACCGCCGGACTGTCGCTGGCCAGCAAACTCGCGACCCGCGACGATTCCGGCTACCTCCTACCCCACCTGCGCACCACCATCACCGACGCGTTGGGCCGCGCCCAGGTCACCCTCGACGACCTCGACGGCGTAGAGATCCACGACTGTTTCACGATGAGCGAGTACCTCACCATCGACCACCTCGGACTCACCGCGCCCGGTCAATCGTGGAGAGCGATCGAGGACGGCGACATCGAACGGGGCGGCCGACTCCCGATCAACCCCAGCGGCGGCCTGCTCGGCGGCGGACACCCCGTCGGCGCGAGCGGCATCCGCATGCTGCTCGACGCAGCCAGTCAGGTGTCGGGGCGCGCCGGCGAGATGCAGGTCGACGGCGCCCGGACGTTCGGAACCGTGAACTTCGGCGGCAGCACCGCCACCTGCGTCGCCCTGGTCTGCGCCGCAGCCGACGGCTGACCAGCCGAGCCTGACCCAGGCGACCCCAAACCACTAGCCCCGCAGCCCGCGGACAAGGAGTAATCATGGTGACCAGCGTGGACATCGTGGAGCGAATGATCTCCACCCTTCCCGCCGACGACGACCACCCGTATCGAAGCGGTGCGTGGCGCCCCCAGCAGTCGGAGTGGAACGCCGACGATCTCGAGGTCGTGCAGGGCCAGATTCCCGCCGATCTCGACGGCGTCTACCTGCGCAACACCGAGAATCCCCTTCACCTGCCGATCCAGCACTACCACCCGTTCGACGGCGACGGCATGGTGCACATGGTCGGCTTCCGCGACGGGAAGGCCTTCTATCGCAACCGCTTCGTCCGCACTGACGGGCTCGCCGCCGAGCAACAGGCCGGCCATTCACTGTGGGCCGGAATCGCCGAATCCCCCGCCATCTCCGAGCGCACCGACGGCGTCGGAGCCCGCCAATTCCTCAAAGACTCCTCGAGCACCGATGTCACCGTCTTTCGTGGCGAAGCCATGACCAGCTACTACCAATGCGGTGACCTGTATCGACTCGATCCGCTGACCGGTCAAGCCCTCGGCAAAGCCGACTTCAATGGCGGCTTTCCCGCCGAACTCGGCGTGTCGGCACACCCGAAGAACGATGACCGGACCGGCGAATTGCTGTTCTTCAACTACGGCAAGCAGTGGCCGTACCTGAACTACGGCGTCGTCGACGCAGCCAACGACGTCGTGCACTACGTCCCGGTCGAACTTCCGGGCCCGCGACTACCGCACGACATGGCCTACACCGAGAACTACGTCATCTTCAACGATTTCCCGCTGTTCTGGGATGCCGACCTCCTGCGTGCCGGGCAGCATGTGCCCCGGATGCACGACCTGCCCTCCCGCTTCGGAATCCTCCCCCGACGCGGCGAACCGTCCCAGATCCGCTGGTTCGACGCCGACCCCACCTATGTTCTGCACTTCGTCAATGCCTTTGAGGACGGCGACGAGGTGGTGCTCGACGGATTCTTCCAGCACGATCCCGAACCCGCCCCGATCGATGAGGCCGGCATCCCCGCATCCCTACGCCCGTTCCGCTACCTGGCGCTCAATCGGATGAAGACGCGCCTGCACCGGTGGCGCTTCAACCTGGTGACCGGCGCGACTCGCGAGGAATCGCTGACCGACACGATCAGCGAGTTCGGCATGATGAACGCCGACTACGCCACCACCGATTACCGCTATGCCTACGCGGCCACCGGGAAGCCGAACTGGTTCCTGTTCGACGGCCTCGTCCGCCACGACCTGCATACCGGCGCCGAGGAGCATTACTGCTTCGGTGATGGGGTCTTCGCCAGTGAAACGAGTGTGGCGCCGAAGCTCGGCGCCACCAGCGAAGAGCAGGCCTACCTGGTGACGATCACGACCGACCTCAACAACGACGCCTCTTACGGGGTCGTCTTCGATGCGGCCCGCGTCGCCGATGGCCCCATCTGTCAGGTTCGCCTACCCGAACGGGTTTCCTCTGGTACCCACTCGACGTGGGCACCCGGTTCGGAGCTGCGCCGCTGGCGCACCGCCGAGCGTGCGGCCGACGCAGTGACGGTGAACTGATGCGCGATCTGCTCAACCGGCTCCGACTTCCCGTCATCGCCGCCCCGATGTTCCTTGTCTCCGGCCCCGAACTGGTGATCGCCGCCGGGAGGGCCGGCATCATCGGCGCCTTCCCCACCCAGAACTGCCGAACCGCCGACGAACTCGACCGCTGGCTGGCGACCATCACCGACGAACTCACCGTCGACGGCGAAACGCTCCCCTGGGCGGTCAACCTGGTCACCCACCGCACCAATACGCGGCTGGCCGACGACCTGGCACTTGTCCAGCGCTACCGCCCCCCGCTGGTGGTCACCGCGCTCGGCTCGCCCAAACCGGTACTCGACGCCGTACATGCCTACGGCGGCGCAGTCATCGCCGACGTCGCCGATCTACCCATGGCCCGTAAGGCCGCCGACGCGGGCGCCGACGGATTGGCGTGCATCTCCGCCGGTGCGGGCGGCCACACCGGCGCGCTGTCCCCATTCGCCTTCACCACCGCGGTCCGCGAATTCTTTGACGGCCTGCTCATCATCGGCGGCGGCATCAGCGACGGCTTTGGCATCGCCGGCGCCATCGCGGCCGGCGCCGACCTGGTTTACCTGGGCACCCGATTCCTGGCCGCAACCGAAAGCCTTGCCGTCGGCGACTATAAGCAGATGGTCGTCGACAGTGACATCGACGATCTCATTGTCAGCGCCGGGATCACCGGCACGCCGGCGTCCTGGCTACGTCCTTCGCTGGTGGCCAACGGCCTGGACCCCGATGCCCTCGACGGCTCGCACCGAGACCGCAACTATCAGGCGGGCGATGACGCGGTCCGCCGGTGGAAAGATCTGTGGGCCGCCGGGCAAGGACTCGGCACCGTCACCGCCATCACCCCGGTCGAGAAGATCGTGACCGACCTCGCTTTGCAATATCAGCTGGCCGCCGCGCGGCTGGACAACCACCGCTCTCTGGAAGGTAGTACTCATGCTTGATTTTGCCGCCGGCCTCTATTCGCCCGACAAGATCGACCGATTCCGCGCGATGGGCGCCTGGACCGATGAGACGGTGGACCAACTGTTCACCGCACGGGTCGCCGAACGGGGCGATGCGGTCGCCCTGGTCGACCCGGCCAATAACGAGGCGCTGGTCGGTACTGCGCCGCGCCGCCTGACCTGGCGCGAGCTCGATTCCGAAGTGACCGCACTCGCCGCCCGCCTGCTCGAGGCGGGTATCACGACCGGCGACGTCATCGGCGTGGAACTGCCCAACGGCGTCGAACTCGTGGAGCTCTACCTCGCTGCCTGGCGCATCGGTGCCGTCGTCTCCCCGCTGGCAATGCAGTACCGCGAGCACGAGATCGTCGGGATGGGGACCGCTGCCGACTTTCGCATGCTGGTGACGGTTCCCGACTTCGCCGGCTGGCCGGCCGCCACCGACATCGCCGGGTTTGCCGATCGACTGCCCGGGTTGACCACCCTGGCGACATTGACCGCCGCACCGGTGGCCAAGCCGGTCGGCGGGGTGCTCCACCTGGTGTCGGCCCCGGCCACCGATGCCGATCGCACCGCAGTCGAAGCGCACGGGTACGTGGCGGATCCGAATCATCCGATGACCATCTGCTGGACCTCGGGCACCGAGAGCGCCCCCAAGGGGGTCCCGCGCGCACATTACGACTGGTTGTCTTTCGCCTGGGCCGGAGTCGATGCCCCGCGACTGACCGCTGACGATGTCCTGCTCAACCCCTTTCCAATGATCAACATGGCGGCTTTCGTCGGCAAACTGCTCCCCTGGCTGCGCACCGGCGCGACGCTGGTTCAGCACCATCCGTTCGATGCTCCGACCTTCTTCGGTCAGATCGCCACTGAACGGGTCACCTACACGGTCGCACCACCGGCATTGCTCCTGATGCTGCTGCGCAACGAGCAACTCCGCGGACAACTCGACCTGTCGAGTCTGACCCGGGTCGGCTCCGGATCAGCGCCGCTGCAGCCGGTCACCGTACGCGGCTGGCAGGAGGACATGGGGATCGCCGTCATCAATTTCTTCGGCTCGAACGAGGGGATCGGGTTGCTGTCGAGTCCCGAGGACTTCCCGGACCCCGACAACCGGGCCAAGTACTTCCCACGCTACGGGGCCGACGGCATCACGTGGGCCTCGCGAGTCAGCGGATGGATCACGACGAAACTCATCGATCAGGAGACCGGCGAGGAGATCACCGAACCCGGCCGTCCCGGCGAACTGCATATCGACGGACCGATGGTCTTCGCCGGCTATCTCAACGGCGAGCAACTCGCCAGCCCGTTCGACGACGAGGGCTTCCTGCGCACCGGCGAAGTCTTCGAGATCGCCGGCGAGCACAACGAATACTTCCGCTACGTCGACCGATCCAAGGACCTCATCGTTCGGGGTGGGATGAACATCGCACCCGCCGAGATCGAGGCGCTGATCAGTGACCACCCGTCGATCGCCGAGGTCGCCGTGGTCGGGCGCCCCTCCGAGATGATGGGCGAACGGGTACACGTCGTCGCCGCCCTGAATCCGGACGCCGAGCTGACTCTCGAGGAGTTGACCAACTTCCTCCGCGACCGTCGTATCGCGACGTACAAGCTGCCCGAGAGCCTTGAGATCGTGGCGCTGCTGCCCCGCAATCCGGTTGGCAAGCTCCTCAAGCGCGACCTGCGCAGCCACCTGACAACCACGGCGTAGGAAACCCTCAGCCCTCCAGGATCAGCAGCGGGATCTCGCGGTCGGTGTTGCGCTGGTAGCCCGCGTAGCCGCGATAGACCTTGACGATCGTGGGCCACAGCTGCGCCCGCTCCTGCGCAGTCGCGGTACGGGCCACCATCGGCCTGGTGACACCGTCGACCGTCACGGTGACCTCGGGTGTGGCCACCGCATTCTTGTACCAATCCGGGTGATCGGAGTGCCCGCCCTTGGACGCGACCACGACAATCCGCTGGTCATCGTGAACCGGGCTGGTCAGCAGATTCGCATAGGGCTTGCCCGACTTCCGCCCGACCGTGTGCAATTCGACGGGCAGCATACCCATTAGATTCTTGGGGAAGCGACCACCTGTTGCGGCCAGCAGGAGGCGATGCCCGTGCTCGAGTGCCCAGGCACCCACCTCTGCGACCCGATCCGATTTGCGCATGCTACCGACGGTAGCCGACGCCGGCCGACTCAGGAAGGATCCACGACCGGGAACGCTCCCGACGGGTCCTCTCCCTCGTCGTATACATCGGCCGGCGAACCAATGATCTTGGAGTCGGGCTTGCCAACGATGCGATGATCCTTGTTCGGGTAGTCGAACTGCGAGAGCACCCAGCGCATCGCCTCCAACCGGGCGCGCTTCTTATCGTTGGACTTCACCACCGTCCACGGTGCGTGCGGCGTATCGGTGTAGAAGAACATCGCCTCTTTCGCCTCGGTGTAGGCGTCCCACTTGTCCAGCGAGGCGAGGTCGGTCGGCGAGAGCTTCCACTGCTTGACCTTGTCGTTGGAGCGGGACACAAAGCGCGAGTGCTGCTCGGCGCGACCGACGGAGAACCAGAACTTGATCAGACGGGTGCCCGAGTTGACGAGCATCTGCTCGAACTCCGGTGCAGAACGGGTGAACTCGAGGTACTGCTGCGGCGTGCAGTAGCCCATGACGCGCTCGACGCCGGCGCGGTTGTACCAGGACCGGTCGAACATGACGATCTCACCGGCCGCAGGAAGATGCTCCACGTAGCGCTGGAAGTACCACTGGGTCAGTTCACGCTCGGTCGGCTTCTCCAGCGCCACGACGCGCGCGCCACGCGGGTTCAAATGCTCGGTGAACCGCTTGATCGAACCGCCCTTGCCCGCCGCGTCCCGACCCTCGAAGACGATCACGATCTTCTGACCGGACTCCTTGACCCACGCCTGCAGCTTCAGCAACTCGATCTGCAGCCGGCGCTTCTGACGCTCGTAAGTGCGGCGCGTCATCTTCTTGTCGTACGGGTAGCCGTGCCGCCATGGCGCATCGGGATCATCGGCCGAGGGCTGCCGTTTCGCCGCGCGCTGCAACTCCGCAATCTCGTCGATCTCCGGCGTCACATCGATCTGATCGGCCTCGGCCATCTCGTAGTCCTCGTCGAATGACGCCGAGTGTCCGATACTGCCGGTTTGAGGGTCTGTCGTCATGACGATCAGTGTAGAGCGGTCCTCCCCGTCTCTCTCGACAACGGTACAGCCGTCGTCTGGGACCCGAATCCCATCGCGCCTACCAGAAACCGCACGCATACCAGAACCTCGGCGCAGACGTGATTCTGGCCACAGGTGAGTAGAATCAAGAATGCCCATCCGGTCTACCAAGGAGGTCATCATGGCCACCACCCACGTGGTGCATCATCACGAATCCCACGGAAACCACCCCATGAGCTACGTCGCCTTCTGCGCGACGCTGAGCGGCATCGCCTGTGCCGGCGTCTGGCTCGTGCTCCTGGCGACCGGCCACTCGGCGTCGATGGGATTCGGCATCGCCGCACTGCTCCTGCTCGTCGGCGCCGCCATCGCGTTTCGCCTGGTGGCCAACCGTGCACACCACGGGCCGATGCAGCCGGAGAACACCGACGTCGAGTCGACGCGCTACCTAGACGAGTATCGCTCGGTCTGATCGCGTCGCGATCGACGCTACTTCGGTAGTGCCTCGTAGCGCTCGACCGCGGCCTTCAGCCGGTCCAATGCCTCGCCGTAGGCCTTGAAGTTGCCGGACTGCTGCGCCGTGCGCATCGTCTCCAGTGCTTCACCCATCGCCTTCACCGCGGCATCCCGCTCAGCGTTGGGCGCCGGACTTGCTGCCGCCTGCGGTGGCTGAGTCGCTGCGGCGGCCGGCGCACCCTGGTTCGCGAAGTCGGGCGGGGTCACCGCCGCGGAGTTGATGCCGACCTGCCGCAAGGCGTCGGCCAACGTGGTCGCATATCCCACGTTGCCGTTGTAGTAGACCATCACCCGGTAGAGCTTCGGCACGGCCGAATCGGCGTTCTTGGCCTGCGCATAGATCGGCTCGACGTAGAGGATTCCCTCCTTGCCGACCGGCACGGTCAGCAAGTTGCCGTAGATGAGGGTGGTGGTGCCCTCCATCAGCTTGCGGTCCTGCGCGACGGGCCGGGCGCTCATCATGTTCTCCTGCGCCTGGCGCGGGCCGACGAATTGCTTGTTGACCGGCAGCATCTTGACCGTGAGCCGGCCGAACGTATCCGGATTCGAGGACGCCGTGACGTACGCGGCGAGGTACGGGTTGTTCAACACCGTGAGCACAGTGGTCAACTGGAACTGCGCCACGTTTTTGTCCCCGGGCGCAGCCGCGGTGAAGTAGTACGGCGCCTGCTGACCGGTTCGCGGATCAGGCACATCGCTGGTGCCCTCACGCGGTGTCGGATCGCCCGGAATCGACCAGAAGTCACTGCCGCGGAAGAACGTGCCCGGATCACTGACGTGATAGCGCGACAACAGCGCCCGTTGAATCTTGAAGATGTCCTCCGGATAGCGCACGTGCTGCACCAAGTCCTGATGCTTGTCGAATTCCGAACGCGGCGCCACCGTACCGGGGAAGACCTTCATCCACGTTCGCAGCACCGGGTCGGCCGTGTCGAACTGATAGAGCTTGACCTCGCCGGTGTAGGCGTCGACGGTGGCCTTCACCGAGTTGCGAACGTAGGCGACCTTACGATCGGTCTGCACACGGGCGGTCTGGCCAGCGGTGAGCGTCCGGACGTCGGCGGTGGCGTTCTGTAGTGACGTGGGCTCGGAGTACGGGTAACGGTCGAGCGTGGTGTATCCGTCGACGATCCATTTGATCGAGCCGTCGGCCAAGACGGCCGGATAGGTCTTGGAGTCGACGGTGAGCCACGGGGCGACGCTCTTGACCCGGTCCCGCGGGTCGCGGTTGTAAAGGATCTTCGAATTCTCGTTGATCACCGACGACAGCAAGATGTTGCGCTCGGCATACTTGATCGAATACAGCGTCCGGTTGAACCAGTTGCCCAGCGAGACGCCCGATCCACCGGTGTACGTGTAGTTCTTGCCGTCCTCGTCGTACTCCTTCGGCCCGCCGTTCGAACCAACGATGGCGTAGTCGGGACGTTGCTTCGCGATCAACTCGCCGAAGTAGATGCGCGGCTGTTTTACCCGAATCGGCGCGGACGCAGCGTACTCCTGTGACTTGATGGTCTCCAGGTCGCTGATCTGGAACACCGGCAGCCCGCCACGGTCGCTGTCCACGCTCGCCGCCGCCTCATCAACGGTGTTGGCCTGGGCGGCGATGAAGCCGTTTCCGTGGGTGTACACGGTGTGCTTGTTGATCCAGTCGCGCTGGTTCGCCGACAGCCTGGCCGGGTCCAGCTCGCGGGCGGCGACGATGAAGTCACGCATCTGACCGTCCACCTGATAGCGGTCGATGGCCAGGTCGTTGGGGAAGCCGTAGAAGTTCTTCAAACGCTGCCGCTGCGCGAAGGCCGGCTCAACGACGTTGGGATCGAGCAAGCGGATGTTGGACAACGTCTTCACATCGGCGTTGACGAGCTCCGGTGCCGGCGGCTTGGCCGCCCAGTTCTCGACATAGTCGACATCGGTCTTGTCGAGGCCGTACGCGGTGCGAGTCGCCGCTATGTTGCGCCCGATGAACTCGGCCTCCTTCTGCGCCGCGTTCGGCTTCACCGAGAACTGCTCCATCACCGCCGGCCACCCGACCCCGACCAGCAGCGAGGACAGCAGCATCAGCGCCGTGGCGAGGGCCGGGATCCGCAGGTCCCGCAGCACTGCACCGGCGAAGAAAGCGGCGGCGCAGATCACCGCGATTGCCATCAGAATCAGTTTCGACGGCAGCACCGCGTTGATGTCGGTGTAGCCGGCGCCGGAGAAGATCTCGGCGCGCCGATCACTGGAGAGCAGGCTGTAGCGGTCCAGCCAATATCCGGCCGCTTTGAGAAGCAGGAACGAACCCGCGATCACCGCGAGCTGGATGCGCGCGGCCGACGTCAATCCGCCCTTCACTCCGTTGCCGCCGAGGCGGATACCACCGAAGACGTAGTGCGTTACCAGACTGGCCAGGAAAGCGACGATCACCGTCATGGTCAAGATGGACAGCGCCATCCGGTAGAAGCCCAGGTCGAACGCATAGAAACCGATGTCCTTGCCGAACTGGGGATCTTTCACCCCAAAGTTCTCCCCCTTCAGGAACATCTGCACCGTCGACCACGATGCCTGCGCAACCAACCCGGCGATCAGGCCGAAGGCCAGCGCGGGAGCCACCGCGAACAGCTTCGGACGCAGCGCGACCGCGGCTCGATAATTGGCCAGCGGATCGGCCGCACCGAGCGAGGTGACCACGATGGACCGGCTGCGGTAGGCGGCGTACACGGCGGCGCCGACAATCCCACTGACGACGAGGGTGACCACGAGGAATACTGCGATTCGCGTCCAGAAGATGGTCGTGTACGTCGATCGATAGCCGAGATCGGTGAACCACAGCCAGTCGGTGGCTACGCCCACGAGGCGCGGGCCGATGAGCAGCAGCGCGAGGACTGCGACCCCGACGCCGATCATGATCCGTCCACGGCGCGTCAACGTCGGCAGGGTTGGGCTAGTCACGAATCGCTCATCTCCGTCTCGTTCACGCCCGAATCCACCACAGACCCCGACGCATGTCCGATTTCACCACACACTGTATCCACGTCCGACTCGGCCCGTCAGTTCCCGGTGGGCAATGATGGAGGAGTGACCGATTCTGACCTGTCATCCGATGCGCTGGGTCGCGCCCTGCGCGACGTGACCGAATTCGTCGACGCCACCGGCTGGGGGCAACCGCCGATGCTGTTCGCGCTGGTCCCCACCAGTGTCCTCGCCCGGACCGACCCCGACCTCGTCGACGAGCATGACGACTCCGAACTCTCACCCATCGCACAGGAGCAGTTGCCGCTGTCGGACGACCAGCAGACGCAGGCCGAAGAACTCGAACATGTGCTGGCCACGACCTCGTGGCCGACCGCCGTCGCCGGCTGCGCGCTGGTCCAGGAGATCATCGTCTTGCCGCCACAGGCCGAGGGTGACCTCGATGAGGCGTTCGCCCCCCTGCTGGCCAATCCCGCGGCCGCCGACGCGGCGGCCCGCGAAACCGCCCGGCACCATCCCGAGCAGCAGCAGGCCCGGCTCATCGTCGGCGCCCTGCGCGATGGCCCACAACTGGCGCTGCTACAACTCCGCGGCCACGACGAGTTCGACGGGGCGGACCGCGCCGGCCGCCTGGAGTTGCTCTCGCACCCCGACCTCGCGCCGGGTCTTCTCGAAGCACTCGCCGCGACACTCGACGCCGAGCACGAGCTATAGCCCGAGAGCTACCGGGTGCAGGTCGGCGCCGGCCGGCCGGCCGCCACCGAATTGAGGGCGTCGATGGCACCGGGCAGCGTATCCACCTTGACCAGCGTCAGCCCTCGGGGAACGTCGGTCAGCGCCTCGCGGCAGTTGTCGGCGGGCACCAAGAACACGGTGGCCCCCTTTTCGCGCGCCCCATCCATCTTGTGGGTGATTCCGCCGATCGGCCCGACCGTCCCCTCGTCGGTGATGGTGCCGGTGCCGGCGATGAACTTGCCGCCGGTGAGGCTGCCCGGGGTGAGCATGTCGACCAGGGCCAGGGACAGCATCAGCCCGGCGGACGGTCCACCGATGTTGCCCACGTTCATGGTGATCTTCATCGCCGGATCGGCATTGACGACCGCCGGCGTCACCCCGAGATAGGTGGTTGTCGTCGCCGAACCGGTGCGGTCGGTGCCCTCGACCTTGCCCAGCGTCACCGCCAGGCGCAGCGGCGTGCCCGCGCGCACGACGTCGAGGTCGACCCGCTGCCCCGGCTGGTGGGAGCGCACCGCCTGTTGCATCTGTTCGACCGTGGCCACCGGCACGCCGCCGACGGCACGCACCTCGTCATCTTTGCGCAGTACCCCGTTGGCGGGCCCGTCGGATCCGACCGAGGCGATGATCAGCCGCGTCGGCCGGTGCAGCTGCCGCAACGCCGCGGCCTGCGCTGTCAGCTCCGACCCAGACATCTGCGCCGCATTCTGCTGGCGCACGTCGTCATTGGACTTGCCGGGCGGATACTGCGACTCGCGTGGCACGAGCGAGTAACTGCGTGACGCCCATCGACTCACCGCATCGAACAACGACAAGCCATCGGTCACCGACACCGTGGTCAGATTCAGGTGTCCGTTGACCGGATCGGTGGGCACACCCGCAATGTCGACGACGGGCACCGTGCGCTCTTTGGGCGTGCCGTCGGGTGACTTGCCGTCCTCGATCTGCACGGTTCCCAGCGTGTTCACCGTGAGCCCCGGCCCCATCGCCACATACGGCACCTGGACGAAATTGCCGAGGTAGACGAACAACCCAAGCAGCACCGCAGATACCACGAGCGTGAGGATTCGGCGATAGCCGACGGAAGCATTCACCTGCGCCAGGGTAATCGGTCGGTACGGTGGAACCATGAGCGATCTCCCGTTCGGCTTCGCCGGCAACGACCCGGACCGTGACGACGACCAGAACAAGCCCGGCGAACCCGACCGGCCCGCCGGCGCGAACCCCTTCGGGTTCAACGTCGACCCATCGGCATTCGACCCGTCGCAGTTCGGCGCGCTCGGCGCGGACTTCGATCCCAACAAACTCAGCCCGGAGATGATCGGGCAAATGTTCTCCCAGCTCGGAACCATGTTCAGCGCGATGGGCACCGGTCCGGTCGGCGCCTCGGCACCGCCGGTGAACTACGAATTGGCCAAGCAGATCGCGCGCCAGGAAATCGGCGACTTCACCCCGGTGCTCGCCAAGGAGACCTCCGCCGTCGCCGATGCGGTGCACCTCGCCGAGACGTGGCTCGACGATGCCAGCGCACTACCCAGCGGGGTGACGACCTCGGTCGCGTGGACGCCGGTGCAGTGGCTCGAGGAATCGCTGCCGACGTGGGCCACCCTGTGCGACCCGCTGGCCCGCCAGTTGTCCCAGGCCTGGTCCCTGGGGCTGCCGGCGGAGGCCGCCGCGCTGGCGGGCCCCATGATGGGCATCATGAGCCAGCTCTCGGGCTCGGTGTTCGGCACCCAACTCGGCCAGGGGCTGGGCACCCTCGCCACCGAAGTCCTCACCGGCACCGATATCGGCTTGCCGCTCGCCCCGGCGGGCACCGCGGTACTGCTGCCCGAGGCGATTGCCGCCTTCGCCGACGGCCTCGACCTGCCCGCACAGGAGATCATCGTCTACCTGGCCGCCCGCGAGGCCGCCCACGTGCGCCTGTTCACCCACGTGTCCTGGCTGCGCCAGCGTCTCCTGTCCGCTGTCGAGCAGTACGCATCGGGCATCACCGTCGACCTCAGCGGTCTCACCGACTCACTTGGCGACGGGGTGAACCCCGAGGAGTTGATGGCCAATCCGGGCCGGATCGAGGAGCTACTCGGGTCGGCGACGGCATTCGAGCCGACGACGACCCCGGAGCAGAAGGCCGCCCTGGATCGGCTCGAGACCCTGCTCGCACTCATCGAGGGATGGGTCGAGCACGTTGTGACCCGGGCGCTCGGCGACCGGATCCCGGCAACGGCGGCACTCACCGAGACCATGCGCCGGCGACGCGCCTCCGGCGGTCCCGCCGAGCAGACCTTCGCGACGCTGGTCGGCCTCGAACTGCGGCCCCGCCGAGTCCGCGACGCGACGGCGCTGTGGGACCGGCTGCTCGACGCCACCGACGTGACCGTTCGCGACCGTGTGTGGGATCACCCCGATCTGCTCCCCGACAGCGCGGATCTGGACGCTCCGGCAGCGTTCATCGACCGAATCCTCACCGGCGACGACGTCGATCCTCTTGAGGCCCTGAAGAAGGTGATCGCCGACGAGGACGGAGCCGGCGACGCGGGCATCCACCCGGTCGACGGAGAATCAGACAGGTAGGCGAAATCCCAGGTCACGCCCGAGGCCGACCTGTGGATAACCTGGGTTGACGGCCGGCCTGCCCGCATGGGCGGGCACACACTGGCAGCCATGACCGAACCGGCACGCCCGACCCCGTCCACGGCCCGGACCACCGCGCGCCCGCGATACCGCGCGACGGTGCTCGTCCGCGGCGACCACCAGCTGCAGGTCGGCTGCGATCCGGAGCGCAGCCTGCTCGTCGAACTCCCGCCGACGGTCGGCGCGCAGGCGGTTGCCGAGCTGCTCGACGCCCTCGATGCACGCGACGGCGCGACTCACCTGCGGACCCGGTTGCGCGAAATCGGGCTCGACCACGCCGATTTCATGGCGATCACGCGACTGCTGCACACCGTCGAGACCGTGCCCGCGCCTTCGCCCCAGACCCTTCGCGTCTGCCTGCACGGCACCGGTCCGCTCCGCGACGGCCTCGACGCCGCCTTGACCAGGGCCGGCTACCCTCTCGTCCACAGCAGCGCACGGCGCGCACGACCGTGGCGGGCCCCGCGACACCCGACCCTGGTGGTCCTCACCGACTTCGCCCACCACGATCCACTCGTCGTGGGCGACCTGATGCGCCACCGGGTCCCCCACCTGCCGGTAGTGCTGCGCGACGGGGTCGGCGTTGTCGGGCCGCTGGTCCTGCCGGGACAGACGAGCTGTTTGCGCTGCGCCGACCACCATCGCGCCACCCTCGACCCCCAATGGCCGCTGATGTGCGCCCAACTGGTCAACCGGCCCGGATTCGCCGGCGAAGCGGTCAGCGCACTTACCGTGGGCGTCGCCGTCGACCAGATCGATCAGGTCAGCGCGGGCCTGCGGCAGTGCGCATCAGACGGGTCGGCGGCCCCCACCCGCCCAGATCTCGTCGACCGCACCGTCGAGATTCACCCCTGCCCGGTGCGTTTGCGCCACAAGCACTGGCCGGCCCACCCGCACTGCCACTGCGGAGCCTGCTGGGGCGCGCCTGCTCCGCGAGAAGTCGACTATCCTTGCGGCCATGAGTGAAATCACGCGGGGGGCGGGGCGTCGGAACGCCAAATTGGCGGCACTGCCGATTGGTGTTGCCGGGCGCGCGGTCGGCGGCCTGGGCAAGCGCATCGCCGGCAAAAGCAAGGATGAGGTCAGCCAGGAGCTGATGGAGAAGACCGCCGAGCAGCTGTTCGCCGTCCTCGGCGAGCTCAAGGGCGGCGCGATGAAGGTCGGCCAGGCACTGTCCATCATGGAAGCGGCGATCCCCGAAGAGTTCGGCGAACCGTTCCGCGCGGCCCTGACAAAACTCCAGGCAGACGCACCTCCGCTGCCCGCGGACAAGGTCCACGCTGTACTCGACCAGCAACTCGGCACCAAGTGGCGTGAACGCTTCCGCGAGTTCAACGACGACCCGGCCGCTGCGGCGAGCATCGGTCAGGTCCACCGCGCGGTGTGGTCCGACGGCCGCGACGTCGCTGTCAAAGTCCAATACCCTGGCGCCGACCACGCCCTGCGCGCCGATCTGAAGACGCTCGGCCGCATGTCGGGGCTCATCCAGAAGCTCTCCCCCGGCACCGACGTGAAAGCGATGATCGACGAACTGATCGACCGTACCGATGCCGAACTCGACTACCTTGGCGAGGCCGAGCATCAGCGTGTCTTCGCCAAAGCCTTCGATGGCGACCCCGACTTCCTCGTCCCGAAGGTCGTCGCCAGCGCACCCAAGGTCGTCGTCTCGGAGTGGATGAACGGCATCCCGCTGTCGAAACTGATCACCGACGGTACGCAAGCGCAGCGCAACGAGGCTGCCGCCCGGATGGCGCAGTTCGAGATCTCCTCGCCGTACCGCGTCGGGCTGCTGCACGGCGATCCGCATCCAGGCAATTTCTTCATCGCCGACGACGGCCGGTTCGGCGTCCTTGACTTCGGCGCGGTCGGCTTCTACCCCGACGGGCTGCCCGCCGACACCGGGCCGATCCTCAAACTGGCCCGCGACCGCGACTACGACGAGTTGCGCGATCTGCTCGTCGCCACTGATTTCATCCGGCCGAGCCACGCGTCAAAGGTGTCGGCCGAAGACATCGAGGCCTACCTCAAGCCCTTCGTCGACCCGCTCTACACCGATGAGTTCCACTTCACCCGCAAGTGGTTGCAGCGCGCCGCAGGCAACGCCACCGATTTGCGTGGTGACGTGTACAAGACGTCGCGCAATCTCAACGTGCCGAAGAATTACGTGATGGTCTTCCGGGTGTTGCTCGGCTGCGTCGGGATCGCCGCGCAGTTGGAGGCGCATGCGCCCTATCGGGCGATCATGTCCGAGTGGGTGCCCGGCATCGACTGACCGCCGGCGGACAGAATCCGAGCCCGACAAGCTTCTGCCTGCCGGGCTCGGGGTCAGCTTGCGACCTTGCGGGGCCGGCCGCGTGGGCGCTTGCGGGCGACAACCTGACCGCGGTCAAAGATCTCGCCACCCCACACGCCCCATGGCTCAGCACGCTCGATGGCCGTATCGAGGCACTCCCGTTGCAGCGAGCAGCCCTGGCAGAGCGCCTTTGCGGCCTCCAGGTCGGCCGGCGCCTCGGCAAACCACAGGTCCGCCTCGGCCTCCCGGCACGGCAGCCCGAGTGAGTCGAGAGTGCGGGGAGGCGGGGAGCCGTCGATGAAATCAGTTAGACAAGTCATGGGAATCTCCACAGGTTCAGGGGTACGGATCGGGGTGCAAAAAATTCCGGCCACAGCTCTCGCGTTCGCGATTCGCCGTGGCCGGAAGATGTCCGAGGACTAGGTCACATCGGATTGATCCGGTACGGAGAATCGCCACAGCGCTCGCGCGGCTACCGCGGCAATCGACTTGTGCGCTGCATCGACGAAGTCAGTCGTGGTCAGGATGATTTCCCGCCACGGGCGCACGGCGACGACGGAACTGCCGGCGAGCTGATGGCTTGTGTTCACGGTCCGCACTCCTTCCGTCTCAGTCTTGCGCACAACGGGGCCTGTCCCCCGCTGCTTGACTCGAATCAGGCTACGGGGTGCACCAGGACGGCACAACCCATTTTCTACCTGCAGGTTTGGCACTAATCAGCATCGGCGACAATCGCGACGACCGCGTCTCCGTACTGCTCGAGCTTGGCCGGTCCCACGCCGCTCACCCGCATCAGCCGACCTAGGTCGGCGGGTCGGCTGATCGCGATCTCGCGCAGCGTCTTATCCGCAAAGACGGTGAAGGCCGGCTTCTTCTGGCGGTTGGCCTCCGATGCGCGCCACTGTCGGAGGCTGTCGAAGAGTTCGGCGTCGGCCGGACCGAGGGGCAGCGTGGCCGCCCGCCCCGCGGCCCCCGTTCCCGGCGCGCCGGTTCGCGCTGGGCGACCGTCCCCGGAACACGAATCGCACCGCCCGGTACGCAACGCGCGCGAACCCAGCAGGTTCGAGGAACAGCGCTCGCACGTCGGCAGCAGTCCTGCCAGGAACCGTGACTTTCGGCGGCCCCGGCGCCCGCCCTCATTGCGCGCAAGCGCCCACGACAGCCGCAGATGCTCACGGGCCCGCGTGACGCCGACGTAGAACAGTCGCCGTTCCTCCTCGATGGCTTCCGGGGACGTATCAATGGCATGCGAAATCGGCACCGCACCATCGGTGAGGCCGACGAGGAACACCGCATCCCACTCCAGGCCTTTTGCCGCGTGCAGCGAGGACAGCGTGACACCGCGCATCGTCGGCGGGTGCCCGGCCTGCGAGCGCGACGTCAGCTCGGTCGCCAGCTCGCCCATGCCCAGCGCCGGATTGTGCGCCAGGAGTTCGTCGGCCAACTCGACCAGTGCGGTCAGCGATGCCCACCGCGACTTGGCCTCCGCGCCCGAGGGCTCCTGCGGTGTCAGCCCGAGCGGGAAGAGCAGCAGCCGAACCGCGTCGACGAGCCCGTCGCCCGCGGCGACCTCGGCTGCGCGCGACGCCTTGACGATCTCCCGCAGGGCCTGGCGGATCTCGGTTCGCGCGAAGAAGGCGTCGCCGCCGCGAACCTGATAGGGAATCTGCGCCTCGGTGAGCGCCTGCTCATAGACCTGCGACTGCGCGTTGATGCGGTAGAGCACGGCGATCTCCGATGCCGGCACCCCGTCATCGATGAGTGTGACGATCTCGCCGACGGTCGCGGCCGCCTCCGCGGGTTCGTCGGGGTGCTCGGTGAATCGCGGCGCCGGGCCCGGTGGGCGCTGCCCGATGAGTTCGAGCCGGGTCCCCGCTGCCCGGCCACGTGCGCCGCCGATAACACGGTTGGCGAGTTCGACGATTTCCGGCGTTGAGCGGTAATCGCGCACCAGACGCACCACCTGCGCATCGGGGTAGTCGCGGGAGAAGTTCAGCAGATACTCCGCCCGCGCGCCGGCGAAGGTGTAAATGGTCTGATTCGCATCGCCGACGACGGTCAGGTCGTCGCGGTCGCCGAGCCAGGCCTTGAGCAGCCCGTGCTGTACGGGTGTGACGTCCTGATACTCGTCGACGACGAAGCACCGGTACCGCGACCGGAACTCCTCGGCGAGTCCGGGGTCGTCGGCCAGGATCTGGGTGGTGAAGATCAACAGGTCGTCGAAGTCGAGGAGCCGGTCCCCATTGGCATCGATCTTCGCAGCCTCGTACGCCGCGAACACCTGCGCAACCTGTTCGGCGGGCGCGGGCGGTTCACGATCGGCCCGGATCACCGCCTGCTCGTATCCGCTCGGACCGATCAGACTCGCCTTGGCCCATTCAATCTCCGACGCGAGGTCGCGAAGCATTTCGGTCGATGTCGCCAATTGGGCCCGGCGCGCCGCCCGTCCGACGATCGGCAATTTGGAATCGAGCAACTCCCATCGGGTGTCTCCGATGGCGCGGGGCCAGAAGTACCGCAGCTGTCGCAATGCTGCGGCATGAAAGGTCTGGGCTTGGACCCCGGCGGCAGATCCGGCGCTGCCGATACCGAGATCCCGCAGCCGCGAGCGCATTTCTCCGGCCGCCCGGGCGGTGAAGGTGACGGCGAGGACTTGGTCGGGATTCACCTGTCCGCGGTCGATGAGATGGGCGATTCGGCGCGTGATCGTGCGCGTCTTGCCCGTGCCGGCGCCGGCGAGCACGCAAACCGGGCCGCGCGGCGCGGTCACCGCGGCAAGCTGCTCCGGATCGAGATCGGCGAGATGGTCCCCCACGCCGACCACTATGTCACCCGCCCCGGACAGGGCGCGCCTCACCTTCGCGTCGAGTGTGCCCAGAATCTCGCCGGACGTGCCCGACGATCAGCGGCCGAGCTTCTTGCGCACGTCGGCGATCGATGGGTTTGTCGCAGTGGTGCCGTCAGCGTACTTGAGCGTCGGGACGACGTGATTGCCGTTATTGACGCTTCCGACGAAGTCGGCGGCGGCAGGGTCCTCCTCGATGTTCACCTCGTCCCAGGTCACACCGAGACTCTTCAGTCCCACCTTGAGGCGGTTGCAGTATCCGCACCACGTGGTCGTGTACATGGTCAAGGCGGGAGCGTCGGTACTCATGCCCTGAATAACACCACACGCGCCGGCCCTTGTTCCCGCCCCGGGCACACTCGGCGCGAAGCAGGGCACGGTCGGCGGTGGCTCAGGGCGCGGCGGCCCACGCCTCGATCATCGCCCTCGCGATGGAGACCGACCCCGGCAGGCGCAGCACTCCCGACGGCACGCCGTCATCGGTATCGGGATCGGTCCACTCGGCCGCCCCCAGCGCTTCGCGCACCTGATCGCGCGTGAACCAGGCGGCGTCGGCGATCTCGCCGTCCAGAAACTCCAGCGGGTCATCAGGATCACCGAGCGCGGCGAACCCGATCATCAGCGAGCGGGGGAACGGCCACGGCTGGCTACCCAGGTAGCGCGGCTCGACGACGGTGATCCCCACTTCCTCGCGCACCTCGCGAACGACACACTGCTCCAACGACTCACCCGGCTCGACGAAGCCGGCCAGCGTCGAAAACCACTTCTCCGGCCACCTCGCCTGACGGCCGAGCAGGATCCGGTCGCCGCCATCGTGGACGACGGTGATGATCGCGGGATCGGTTCGCGGAAACTCGTCACGGCCGCACGATCGGTCTCGCCGCACCCAGCCGCTCTTCTCGACCATCGTCGGGGCGCCCGTCGTCGGCGAAAACCCCGCATGGTCATGCCAATTGAGCAGTCCCAGCGCGGTGACCAGCAGACCGGCATCGTCGCCGCCCAGCTGGTGCCCGGCCGTGCGGGCGTCACCGACCGGCTCATCGACCTCGTCGACACGGCACGCCCACAGGAACGCAGCACCGTCGACGCCGAGTAAGACGAGGTCGCTGGTTGGTCCCGCCGCCGTTTCCGGTCCGGTCGCCCAGCGCAGCCCGCCGTCGCCGCCGATTCCAAAGCGGCCGCGGCGATCGATCAGCAGCACCCGGGCGTTCTCCCAGCCCACGACTGCCGCACCGTGGTTGCCCCGGAATTCGCCGCCCCGGTCGATCGAGGATCGGGCGAACAGTGGCGGATGCGGCAGCGCGAACGCCATGCTCAGCGGTCCTTGTCCGCCGGTCCCCGGCGCACGTAGAGCAGGTGGTCGCCGAGTTCGATCGACTCCACCTCCGGCTCACCCACCCGGTGGAACTGGCCGTCGCGCACCACCCCCAGAACGATGTCGGTGGTGTGGGCCGGCGAACCGCCCACTTCGCCCGGTTCGACGGCCCGCTCGGCGATCGCGTACCCCTCATCGGGGGTGAGGAGGTCCTCGAAAACCTCGACGACGCTAGGGGTTTGGGTCGCGATACCCAGCAACCTGCCGGCGGTCTCGGAGGTGACGACCACCGAGTTCGCCCCCGACTGCTTCATCACGTGGGAGTTCTCCGATTCGCGGATCGACGCGACGATCGTGGCAGTCTTGTTCATCTCCCGCGCCGACAGCGTGGTCAACACGGCGGTGTCGTCGCGACTCGTCGCAATGATGATGCTGGCCGCGTGTGCCGCGCCCGCCAGACGCAGGACGTCGGACTTGGTCGCATCACCGCGCACCGTGACCAGACCGTGCGCCTCGGCGGTGTCGAGGGCGGCCTGCGACGGGTCGACGACGACGATCTCCGACGGCCGCACCCCGTCGCCGAGCATCGCATCGACCGCGGTCTGACCTTTTGTGCCGTAACCGACGACAACTGTGTGGTTGCGCAACGTAGCCCTCCATCGTTGAATCCTCAGTGCCTGCCGCGATCGCTCCGTCAGCACTTCCAGGGTGGTACCGATCAGAACGATCAGGAACAACACGCGCAGCGGGGTGATGACGACGATGTTCACCAGTCGCGCCTCCGGCGTGACCGGGGTGATGTCGCCGTAGCCGGTGGTGGACAGCGTCACCGCCGAGTAGTAGACGGAGTCGAGAAACGACAGCGTGCCACCCTGAACGTCGCGGTAGCCGCTCCGATCGATGTACACGACCAGCGACGTGAACAGCAGCGCGATCAGCGCGAAGAGCACGCGCCGGCCGATCGCCCGCGCCGGACTTCCCTGCGAATCAGGGATGCGCACGATGTTGACGAGCGCGTACTCCGGCTCGGCCGACAACGCGCCGGGGCGCCCGCGGCGCCGCAGTCGGGCCTTCACCGGCGCCTCGTGATCATCACGTCTGGGAATCTAGCACCGCTACCGGGCGAGCAATGCCGCCAAGGCCCTCGCGTCGGGGAGATCATCGGGTTCGAAGGTGTAGCCCGACCGCACATAGTGGAACGCGGCGCGAACCTGATCGACTCGGGCGCCGACGAGCTTCGCCCACGCGATGCGGTAGGCGGCGAGCTGGATGTTCAGCGACGCGCGCTTCGCCGGGTCGGGCACGGCGCCGGTCTTCCAATCGACGACGATCCACCGCGGCTCCCCATCGCCGTTGGCCTGCTCGGCGAACACTGCGTCGATCCGGCCGCGTATCACCGTCGATCCGATGACCGTCTCGAACGGCACCTCGACTTCGCTGGGCATGCGGTTGGCCCAGCGCGACGACTCGAACCGCGCGATCAGTTCGGCCAGATCCTCGTCTGGTACCGCGGTGTCGTCGGCCGCACCGGGGAGCTCGTCGATGTCGAGCAGGCGCGTCGCCCCGAAGCGTCGCTCCACCCAGGCGTGAAAAGCCGTACCGCGCCGCGCGAGTGGATTCGGTTTGAACGGGACCGGGCGGCGCAATCGCTGGGCGAACGTCGCCTCATCGGTGTCTAGCTCGACGAGCTGACTGACCGACAGATGGGTCGGCAATGCGACGTCGACACCGGCGCGATTCGCCTCGGCGTACTCGTGCAACAGCGCATCGACCTCCGCTCGCCATTGTGCGACGTCGTCATCGACCGGCGGCGCGGCCGCCGGCTCGGTCACCCCCCGGTCAAACAGGGACGGCTGCGCCCGCGCCGTCAGACGGCCCAGCACCAGCGCTGCGGCACGATCGGCGGCCGTGCGGCGGGTGCCGAGACGATCGCCCGGCCACGACGCGCTGGCGATGTGGGCGGCAAGCGGGTTTTGGGCCTGCGGATCGGGCTCGGGCACCGTGATCTCGATCGACATGCCAGTGGAATCGACGCCCGGGTCATCGATGGCACCGGCCACCACATCGGTCAGTTCGCTGTAGAACTCGGACACGCCGCGGGGGTTGGCGGCACCGACCGCCCAATGGTGGGCGGAGATGAGCAACGACTCCTTCGCCCGGGTAACGGCAACGTAGAGCAGGCGGCGATCTTCTTCGAGGCGCCGCTGGGCAATGGCCTCCTTGTGCTCGTCGAGGGCCACCTCAAGCTCTTTGCGATCGGCGACGCCGTCGAGGTCGAGCCGCGGGAAGCCCTCACCGGCGCCGTCGGCCCGACCCGGCTCGGCGAGATCGCCGCGCAACTCCGCCGGCACCTCGCGCACACTGCCCAGCCATGTTCCGTCCGACCGGCCGCTGGGGAAGATGCCGCCGCACACGTGTGGAATGGCGACGACATCCCATTCGAGGCCCTTCGCAGCGTGCACGGTGAGGATCTGGACACGCTGTTCGGCCACCTCCACACGCCCCGGCTCCAGACCTTTCTCGATGGTTTCGGCGGTGTCCAGAAAGGCCAGTAGACCGGGCAGGGTGGCCCCCGGCTTGTCCGCATACGCGGCGACGTAGCCGGCGAAGGCGTCGAGGTGCTCACGCCCGGTCGTCGCACCGCGCATCCGGCGCGCACGGATCTGCGCCTCCACCGCGACCCCGATGGTCTGCTCGACGTCGGCGACCAGTTCGGGCAGCGGTTGACCAATGCGGCGGCGCAACTGGTCGAGCTGGCTGCCGAGGCGGCGGACCCGGGCGAAGCCCTCGGTGCTGTAGCGCGACGCGTCGCCGGGGTCGACGAGCGCATCGGCGATGCCGGCGTCGTCGACCAGCTCGTCGGGCACTGACGCCGCCAGCGCCGCGGTCAACTGGTCGGGGGTGTCCAGCGGCATCTGCGCCACCCGCGTGCCGGCCGCGAGCTCGCGGGCCCGCCGCCACAGGGCGGCGAGGTCGCCGGCGCCGAGCTGCCAGCGCGCCCCGGTGAGCAACCGCATGGCGGCGCTGCCGGCCATCGGGTCGGCCATGAGCCGCAGCGTCGCGATCACGTCCTCGACCTCCGGCACGTGCAGCAATCCCCCGATGCCCACGACTTCGGCGGGGATCCCCAGTGCTTCCAGCTCGGCGGCCAGCGGCGCGGAATCCTCGTTGCGCCGCACGAGGATCGCCGTCGTCGGCGGCACCACCCCCTCCTCGGCCGCCGCGAAATACAACTCGGCGATCCGGCGCGCGATCCACCTGCGCTCGTCGAGCACCGTCTCGGTCAACGCCATGGCCACCGTGCCCAGCGGCGCTTCGGGCCGGGGCCGCAGCACCGACACGGGTACCCCGCGACGGCGGAGTTCATCAGACGCGGCGTTGGCGAGCTGCAGGGCATGGGCGGCATTGCGCCAGCTGGTGAGCAATTCCAGCCGCCTGGCCGGGGTTCGGTCGGGCCGCGGGAAGTCGGTCGAGAAGCGCGGCAGATTGGCCGCCGACGCCCCCCGCCAGCCGTAGATCGACTGGATCGGGTCGCCGACGGCGGTAACCGCCACCGGCGCACTGCCGGCTCCGCCGAACAGTGCCCGCAGCAGGATGCGCTGGGAGTGTCCGGTGTCCTGGTACTCGTCGAGCAGCACCGCGCGCACCGATGAGCGCTCGGCCGCAACCACCTCCCGATGCCCGGTCACGAGCCGGGCGGCGAGGGACATCTGTGAGCCGAAGTCCAGGGCACCTTGCTCACGCATCCGCCTCGACAGCTCGGCGACCAGCGGAAGCAGTGCTCGCCGCTCGTCGATGACGCCCTGGATGTCGCGCAGTTTGCGCGACGGCGCGTCCCGTTGCCGGAGCCCTTTGGGCAGTGTGTCGATGAGGTCGTAAAGGTCCTGCCCCGCCGCGGCGAGGTCGTCGAGTCCGACGAGGTGCTCGGCCGAGTCGGAGTAGAGCTGCAGCACGGCCTCGGTCACCCCGACGGGGACCTTGCGCGTGTCGAGATCGCCCGGGTGGTTCGCCACCACCGAGAAGGCGAGCTGCCACAGCTCGGTCGCACTCAGCAACGTCGAGGACGGCTCCACCGGGAGCAACAGCCCGTAGTCGGCGATCAACCGGCCCGCATACGCGTGGTAGGTGCTTATCTCGGGGTCGGCGCCGGCCAGCCGCGCGCGCAGGGTTCCATCGGGGTCCCATTGCGCCAGGACTGGCGCACCCGACAGCGCCGAGAGTCGGCGGCGGATCCGCACCCCCAGTTCACTGGCCGCCTTGCGCGTGAAGGTCAGGCCGAGAATCTCCTCGGGTCCGGCAAAGCGGTTGACGACCAGCCAGACGACCCGGGCCGCCATCGTCTCGGTCTTTCCCGCGCCGGCTCCCGCGACGACGAGGATCGGTTCGAGGGGTGCCTCGATGACCGCGATCTGTTCGGGCGTCGGGCGCGGCAACCCCAGGGCCGCTGCGATGCTGGTGGCCGCGATCAGCTCAGTCATCGACGACGCTCCGCCCGGTCAGCTGCGCCGGGCACGACGTGTGCACGCCGCAGTGCCCGCAGCCGTCGTTCTGCGTGGCGGTGAACACCGGGCCGATGCTGGCTCCGGCCGCGGCGCGCAGGATGAGCGTCCACTCGGCGATCAACTCGGGGGTGAGCCCGGGCTGTTCGCGCACCGCCGCCCCCGTCTTCTGATGGGGACTGGCCACGTAGACCAGCTCGCCCCCGCCCGGCTCGGTGCCCGCCGGGAACCCGTCCACCCCCCCAAGGTGCAGCGCGAGCTGGTAGGCCGCCAGCTGCGGATGTTCTCGGGCCACCTCTTTCGTCGGAGGGGTCTTTCCGGTCTTCACGTCGACAACGACGGGCCGGCCGTCATGATCCGATTCCAGCCGGTCGATCCGGCCGACGATCCGCACGGGCACCGCCGCCCCCGGCGATGCCGCACCGATGTCCGGCGCGAGCTGGGCGTCCACGGCGACCTCGGTACCCACCTCGGCCAACGATCCGCGCGACGCGATCAGCCAACTCCGGAAATTGTCGAGCATCTGCTCGGCGCGCTCGAGTTCGCGCCGGGAGAACCAGTCGGCGCCGGTGTCGACGCGATCCCAGATCCCGCGCAGCGCAGCGGTCGCCTCGTCGGGGCTGATCTGCCCGGCCAGCGCCTGCACCAGGGTGTGGACGAGGGTGCCGGTGACCGCGGGGGTCTCATCGCCGTCCCGGCCGCCGTGGCCTTCAAGCACCCACCGCAGCGAGCAGCGGGTCAGCGACTCGATATTCGACGGCGACAGGCGCCGCGGTCCGTCGGCCGGCACCCACAGCGGTTCGTCGGTGCTGGCCTGCGCGAGACCGAACCAGTCGCGCGGATGCGCACCGGGGATGTCGAGATCGGCCAGTCGAGCGAGTAGTTCGGCGGCCGCCTGCGCCCGTGGCGTGGGCGCCCCCCCGTTCTGGTCGCTACCGTTCTGGTCGCTACCGTTCTGGTCGCTACCGTTCTGGTCGCTACCGTTCTGGTCGCTACCGCCGACACCGGCCAGCACCTCGGCGCGCAACGCGGCGACGAGTGAAGGCAACGACAGCACCCGGTCCACCCCGGGGTCGACCGGAACCGGCTCGGGCGCTTCCGCTGCGGCACCGACCGCGCCGAGGGCCGCGGCGATCTCACCGATGAACCGGGACGGAGCGGCCTCTCCGCTGCCGTCCTCGACGGCACTGACCATCAACCTGCGCCGAGCCCGTGTGCACGCGACCAGCAGCAGTCGCCGTTCGTCGGCGAGCGCGACGGTACTGCGCGCGACGGTGTCGACGGCGTCCGGGGCAATCCCGTCGAGCAGGTCGACGAGCGCGCCGGTGCCCAGCACACTGCCGCGTGAACGCAGCGACGGCCACAGCCCGTCAAGGACGCCCGGAACGGCGACCACCTCCCATTCGCGACCTGCGGCCGCGTGAGCGGAGCAGATGGTGACGGCTTCGTCGCGCACGGCCGGCGCCCGCGACTCGCGCGGAATCTGCAGGGCCACCACGTGGTCGACGAAGGCGCCGATGCCGGCACTCGGCAGGTTATCGCCGAAGGACTCGGCCGCCTCGAACAGCGCGAGCATCGCATCGAGATCACGATCGGCCTGCTCCCCGGCCGGGCCCCCGCGCAACGCGGCCGGCGCCCACCGCCGTTCCAGGCCCGACGCCTGCCATGCCTCCCACAGGACCTCTTCGACCGAGCGGTGCGCCGTAATCGCCGCCCGCGCAGCGGTCACGACCGTCCGGGCGCGCTCGAGTGGGCGGGCCTCGGCGTCGCTGAGTTCGCTGCAGTAGCGGTGCGCGGCCTCGTCGTCGATGATCGCGCCGCCCAGCGCGACGATCGAGTCGACGGACTCAGCAGTGCGGCGCACCCCGCGGCGCAGACGGCGCAGCGCCGCCGGATCGGCCGATCCGATGGGCCCGGTGAGCAGGGTGAGGACCGATTCGGGCTCCAGGTCGGAGCCATCGGCGGCGCGCAGTGCCACGAGGAAGGCGGCCACCGCCCGCTGCCGATGCAGCGGCAGGTCCGACGCGGGGGTGACGACGGGGACTCCGGCCGAGCGGAACGCGCGGCGCAGCGCGGGCAGGACGCGCGGCACCGATCGGACGATAACCGCCATCTGTGACCACGGCACCTCTTCGAACAGGTGGGCGCGGCGCAGCAGGTCCGCGACGGCGGTCGCCTCCTTCGCTGCGGAGGCGAAAACCTTCACCGTCGCCGCCGCAGCTTGCTGGCCGCCGGGGTCGTCGGCCGGGACCGGGTACGGGTGGCCCCGGAACCCGGGCAGACGGGCCGCCAGTGCGGCCCCGACGGCGTTGATCGGGCCACGAGCGCGATGGTCGCGCGTCAACACGAGGTCCTGCGGCGTCCCGGCCTCTGCGAGTTCTGCGGAGAACCGGGGCGATGCGCCGCGGAACCCGAAGATCGACTGGTCGGCGTCCGTGGCGATGATCGTTGAATCAGCACCGGTCCCGATCAGCCGGACCAGTTGGGCCGCCTGCGGATCAAGGTGCTGGGCGTCGTCGACGAGCAAGTGCCGGATCCGGGAGCGCTGTGCACTGAGCAGATCGGGGTCCGTCGCGAAGGCCGACAGCGCCGAGCCGACGAGTTCGGCAGCGTCGACGGCCGGTGCGCTGGCCTGCGGGGAGCCGACCCCGACCGATCCCCGCAGGAGCATCGTCTGCTCGTACTGGGCGAACATCACCCCGGCGGCAACCCACTCCGGCCGGCGGTGACGGCGGCCGAGACGCACCAACTCCTCGGGGCCGGCGCCGCGCTCGGCCGCGCGCATCAGTAGGTCGCGCAACGCCTGGGCGAAGCCGTCGGTGAGCAGCGCCGGGCGCAGCGAATCGGGCCACGCCGCCGCCCCGTCGGCGACGTCGCCCGCCAACAGTTCGCGCAGCACGACGTCCTGCTCGGATCCGGTGATCAGCCGGGGCGGCGGATTGTCGTGGACCTGGGCCTGCAACCGCAGGATGGCGAAGGCATACGAATGAACCGTCCGGACCAGGGGTTCCCGGGCTGCGCCGGTGGGCGAACCGCCCGTGGCCAGGACCGCGCGGGTGATCTGTTCGCGCAGCGCGGCGCCGGCGCGCCGACTCGCCGCGAGCACTAGAACCGACTCGGGGTCGACGGCGGGATCGGTGAGGCGCGCCACCGCGGCATCGACGATCACCGAGGTCTTGCCGCTGCCCGGTCCACCGTGGACGCGGTGGGGCAGCCAAGCCCGCTCCGGGTCGGCCAGTACCGGCGTTCTGATCAGTCGCAATACCGGATCCGGCCAGTCGCGCGCGGTATCGGGGTGTGGCCGCGCACCGACCAGCGTCGTGCGCACCAGGGGGCGCTGTGCTGCACTGCGGACCATCTGCCTATCGAATCACGACCGGCGGACACCGCCGCAGCCGACAAGGGCCCAGTCGGACCGAACCCCAGTCGGATCGAACCCCAGTCGGATCGAACCCCAGTCGGATCGAACCCCAGTCGGATCGAACCCCAGTCGGATCGAACCCCAGTCGGATCGAGCCCCGGTCGGCTAGGGTCCCGGTCGGCTAGGGTCCCGGTCGGCTAGGGTCGGAGCAACCATGAGTGCGCTCCACGTCGAAACCTACGGCCCCGACTCGTCCGGTGCGCCGCTTGTCCTCGCGCTGCACGGCCTCACCGGGCACGGCAGGCGCTGGTCGCGCCTGGCCGCCGATCTGCCCGGCCACCGGATAGTCGCCCCGGACCTGCTCGGGCACGGCGAGTCGTCGTGGGAGCCGCCGTGGTCCTACGACGCACATTTGCGCGCACTGGACGCGGTTGTCGGCACCTTCGATGCACCGTTCACGGTGGTCGGCCATTCCTTCGGCGGGGCCCTGGCGATCCGGTTGGCGCAGCGCCATCCCGGGCGGGCGAACGCCCTTGTCCTGCTCGACCCGGCACAGGGACTCGACCCGCGCCGCGCCCTCGACGTTGCGACGGCTGGCATGGCGCACTGGACGTATGGGTCGGCGGCCGCGGCGCGCGCGGCCAAATGTGCCGAAGGGTGGGCGGCGGTGCCGGCCGAGATCCTCGACGAGGAGATCGGCATCCACCTGCGCCCCTCCGAGCAAATCGGACTGCCGGCCGGGCGCTTCGGCTGGCGCGTGAGCCAGCCGGCGACTGCCACGGCGTGGAGTGAGATGGCCGCGGGCCTCGAACTCCCGCCGCCCGGCCTGCCGACCGACGTCGTCGTCGCCGATCGAGTCGACCCCCCACTGGTCGGCGCGGCCTTCCTCGACGCCTGCCGGACGGAGCGCGCCGATTCGGTGTGCATCCACCATGCCGACTGCGAGCACATGGTCCCCTTCCTCGAGCCCGGGCTGGTCGCCCGCTTGGTGGCCACGGCGGCGGGCCGCCCATGAGGACGGCGGCGGGCCGCCCATGAGGACCGCGGCGGGCCGCCCATGAAGTCACCGCGGCGAGCCGCCCATGAAGTCACCGCTGCGAGCCGCCCATCAACACCTACGGCGTGCCGCCCGTGAGCGCGATCACCGACGCCGACGTGGAACGCGTACGCAGGTTGGTCGCAGCCATTCCGCCGGGTCGGGTCACCACCTACGGCGACCTGGCCGCGGCGGCCGGACTGGCCGGCCCGCGGGTCGCCGGCACGATCATGCGGATCGATTCCGCCGACCTGCCGTGGCATCGCGTGATCGCGGCGAGTGGCCGTCCCCCGGCCCACCTCGCGGCACGGCAGCTCACCCGCCTGGCCAGCGAAGGCGTACCGGTCGTCAACGGGCGCGTTGTGATCACGGAGTGCCGCTGGTCACCGGAGGTGAATTGACTGTGCGGTCGCGGTGTCGCTGCACCGAATCGCGTGGCCAGCTGGGTAATCTTGGCTCCGTGACGAGCCCTGTCGAACCACCCGAGCATGTGCGGCAAACGTTCGGGCTGACCGCGCACCCGCCGATTGCGATGGGTGACCAGTGGGTGGGCGGCTGGCGGGTGGGCGAAGTCGTGCTGTCGATGGTGCCCGATCATGCACGAGCCGCCTGGTCGGCGGCGACCCGCGAGAATCTGTACATCGCAGGTTTGCGAATCGCCCGGCCGTTCCGGTCGACCGATGGCCGCTACGTCGTCTCCGGGTGGCGCGCCGACACTTATATCGCCGGTTCCCCCGAACCGCGGTACGACGAGGTGCTGCAAGTCGCCGAACGCCTGCACAGCGCCCTTACGAAGCTGGAGCGGCCACGATTCCTGCTCCAGCCGCCGGCCCCGCCGTATACCGATGTCGACGTGTTCGCCGCCGCCGACCGGGCGGCTTGGGAGGACCAGCCGATGCGGACCGCACGCGCCGCCGGCATGACCGAGCCGATGACCGACGATGGCAGGACCAGTCTTGATGCCGTCAAGACGCTCGCGGGACTGCGCCGGCCGGTCACCTCCCCGTCGCAGATCGTGCACGGCGATCTCTTCGGCACCGTCCTGTTCGCCGGTGCCGCTGCTCCCGGCATCACCGACCTGGTCCCCTATTGGCGTCCCGCGTCGTGGGCCGCCGCCGTCGTCGCCGTCGACTCTCTGGCATGGGGCGGGGCCGACGAGAATCTGCTCGACCGCTGGTCTGATCAGCCGGAGTGGGGGCAGATGCTGTTGCGCGCCACCATGTTCCGGCTCGCCGTCCACGCGCTGCACCCCCGGTCGACGGCGGGTGCCCTACCCGGATTGTTGCGGGTCGTCGACTTGGTGCGCCTACGCGTCTAGTCTGCTGAAAACCGCACCTGGACGACGCGTCGACGTGATTATCACGCCGGACTCGCGCTGACGACCAGATCTCCGCAGCGGTCAGTACACCGGCATCGTCGGGTCGAGCTGGCGCGCCCATGCGGTAATGCCGCCCTGCAGGTGCGTCGCATCGGCGAATCCAGCGCTTTTGAGCATGACCAGCACCTCCGCCGAGCGGACCCCGGTGCGGCAGTACACGACGACGGGACGGTCCTGCGGGACCTGTCCGAGCCCCTCCCCCGACTCGAAGACCCCCGTGGGGATCAACGTCGCCCCCGGCAGGTGGACGATGTCCCACTCGACCGGCTCACGCACATCGATCAGTGCGAGGCGATCGCCGGCATCGATGCGGGCCTTGAGCTCGCTGGGGGTGAGCGTCGACCCGGCCGCCGCTGCCTGCGCCGCGTCGGAGACGACGCCGCAGAAGTCGTCGTAGTCGATGAGGCCGGTGACCTTCTCGCCGGCCGGGTCCGTGCGGATCCGCACGGTCCGGAACGTCATCTCCAGCGCGTCGTAAACCATCAGCCGGCCAAGCAGGGTCTCACCGATTCCGCAGATCAGCTTGATCGCCTCGGTTCCCATGATCGAGCCGATCGTCGCGCACAGAATGCCCAGAACGCCACCCTCGGCGCAGGACGGGACCATTCCCGGCGGCGGTGCCTGCGGATACAGATCGCGGTAGTTGATGCCGAGCCCGTCGGGGGCATCCGCCCAGAACACCGACACCTGACCCTCGAACCGGTAGATCGAGCCCCACACATACGGCTTGCCCGCAAGGATCGCCGCGTCGTTGACCAGATAGCGAGTGGCGAAGTTGTCCGCACCGTCGAGGATCAGGTCGTACCGGGCGAACAACTCGACGGCGTTCTCGTTGGTCAACGCGAACTCGTGGGTGTTGACGGTGATGAGCGGGTTGATCTCCAGCATCGAGTTCTTGGCTGATTGTGCCTTGGCGATGCCGATGTCGGATTGTCCGTGGATCACCTGACGCTGCAGGTTGGACTCGTCGACGACGTCGAAGTCGACTATCCCGATCGTGCCGACCCCCGCTGCGGCGAGATACATCAGGGTCGGCGAGCCCAACCCCCCCGCCCCGATGACCAGCACCCGCGCGTTCTTCAGTCGCTTCTGCCCCGCCATCCCGACGTCGGGAATGATCAGGTGCCGGCTGTAGCGGGCCACCTCGTCGCGACTCAGGTCCCCGGCCGGATCGACCAGCGGGGGAAGGGTCACGGGAAGGGCCAGGGGTTCGGCCGACAGCTCAAGGCGCGGTTGGCGTTCATATCGGGGTCGAGTCCCATGATGTCCTTGTTACTGGTCCCGAATGTTTGCTGCATCATGATCGGCGCGAGCGCACCATCCTGTTTGCACGGCTCATGTGCCTCGTACCCGATGCCGTGCCCCACCTCGTGGTTGATCTGGTACTGCCGGTAACTGTGCGTGTCGCCGGCGAAGGAAATCGCCCCACGAACCCAGCGCGCCTCGTTGAGCAGAACCTGATGCGTCGGCGGGTAGAAGCACGAGCTCTCCAGTTTGATCTGGTACCCACACAACTCTCGTGCCGTATTCGTCGACGTCAGCGAGATCCGCAGGTCCGGGCTCTGGTCGCCGTTGACCCGTTTGAACGAGACCTTGCCGCCACCGATCCAGCTCTTCTTGTTGGCCAGCGTCGCATCCACCATCGACGCGAATGCCTTATCCCCGGAGTAGTCGACGGGCACGAGACCATTCTCCACCTCGACCGCGTACGTGTAGACCTGCGCGCCGGTGCCGATCTTCGTCGATGCCCTCGTGGGCACCACCCGGAATGTCTTCTTACCGTCCCGGGTGAAGTGGTCGCCGGGCGGAAGTGCACCGGCGGGCAGCGCCGAGGCGGCGATCGTCCCGGTTGGCGCACCGACCGGTGCCGACTCCTTCACGACGTCCGTATTTCGCCCGCTGTCGGGTGAGGCGTGGCTACCGGCCCTGTCGACGGCGGCGCCGCGCACCGTCATCACGAGGAGGACGACGGTGAGCACCGCGAGCACGGGAATGGCATATGCGCGCCAGCCGTAGGTGGCGATGAACCGGGAGACCGGATTGCCGCCGACGGTGTCGTCGCGATCGGAATGGGCCGGTGGATCCCAGGTCGCGCTCAGCGGCTGCCCCGGCCCCGGTCGAGGCGTCGGCGGCGCCGACGGGTACTGGCCGGTGCGGGCACGCGGTCGGGGCGCCTCGCCCGCACGGGGTCGAGGCGCGCCGAACTGGCCGTCCTCGGATCGGTTCACGCGTTAACTTTCTCACACGCCGCACCTGGTTCCACGCAGGCTCCGCCGATATCGGCCCGGTTTGGCGAAAAGTGTCGACCCCTCCCGGGGGTAGGCTTGCCCCCATGACCACGTCCAGCACGAGCCCGGGGGGCCGCAACGGAACACGGCTGCCCCGCAGCGCGCGCCGCCTCCAACTCCTTGACGCGGCCAGCGAGATCTTTGTCGAGCGCGGCTACCACTCGGCGGGCATGGACGAGATCGCCATCCACGCCGGGGTATCCAAACCGGTTCTGTATCAACACTTTCCGTCGAAGCTCGACCTGTACATCGCGGTCGTCGACTCCCACGCGGAGAAATTGGTGACGGCGATCAACAACGCACTGCGCACCAGCACCGACAACCGCCAGCGGGTCCGCGCCGCCGTCGAGGCCTTCTTCGATTTCATTGACCTCGACAACTCGGGCTACCGGTTGATCTTCACCTCCGACGCCAAAGACCCGGCCGTCACCAAGCGCGTGGAAGGCGCCATGGAGGCGTGTGTGGACGCCGTCTACGAGCTCATCATGCACGACTCCGGGTTCGACCCGTACCGTTCGCGGATGCTGGCGGCCGGATTGGTCGGTGCAAGCCAGGTCAATGCCCGCTACTGGATCGATGCCCACCGGCCGGTCGAGAAGGAGATCGCGGTCGAGACGACCGCCGCCCTGCTGTGGGGCGGCCTTTCCCACGTGCCGAATCAGAACGTGGGCAAGACCCGCTAGCTATTTGGAACCGAAGCCCACGCGACGGACTTCGGCGTTGCCGACCTCGGCATAGGCGATCTTCGCCGACGGGATGAGGAAGCGCGAACCACGGTCGTCGACGAGGGTGAGCAGTTCACTCTTCCCGCTCAGTGCCGCCGCTACCGCGTCGAAGGTCTTCTCACTGTCGTCGGCCACCTGCACGGCCAATTCACGGGGGCTGTCGACGATGCCGATCTTCACTTCCACGGTCATGGACTCGAGCCTAGCCCAGACCCAAGTCGGCCATGCGCTGCGCGTGGAGCGAGGTGACCGAGTCGAAGAACCTGGACACGGCGGCGAGATCGGTTGACGCGCCGGCGAACAGCAAATCTGCGACGTCGTCCTCGGCGGCGAGAACCCACTGTGCATGGGTGATGGCCTCGCCCAGCAACCGCCGGCCCCACAGCGTCAACGGCCAGCGCAGTTCGGGCCGGCCGGCGACTCGGGCGCGCACCCAATCGCGGGCGAAGGCGGAGTTGCCCGTCTCCGCCATCACCGTCGACACCACGTTCTGCGCCTCCGCGGGCAGCGCGCCGGCCAATTCGCGATAGAAGTCGGCCGCCAACCCGTCGCCGACGTACGCCTTCACCATGACCTCGTCCCACGTCTTAGGGTTCGTCGTGCCGTGGTAGCGGTCGAAGATGTCCAGGTGGCCCACCACCGCCGCCAGTGGGTCGATCCCCCGCTGGACCAGCTGCGCGGCCAGCTCGTCGAAGTGAGCCATCTCCGAGGCCGCCATCCGGCCGATCGCTATCCGGCTCGCGACGTCGGGCGCCATGGCCGACTCGGTGATCAGCCGATTGTGGGCGGCGTACTCACCGGCCGCCAGGACCGCGAACAGCTTGGCAACGCCCGGGTTTTCGTCCATGGCACCGATGGTAGGCGGGCCTGGTACGGCCGACCAAGTACACTGTAGGGCGGTGCCGCAGCCGGGGACTCCCGCAAGTGGCACCGATGATATGTGCGCGCATCGCTCCACACGCGCCCCCACACGGGGAGCCGCGACTCACTTGGAGCTGGCCAGGCCACCGGTGCGCGCGAGGCAATCCGAGAGGCTTTGGACAAAATTATATGAGCACTGCAGAGGCGGGCACCGACGAGTCGGTGCAGACCACCATCATCGAAGAGGAGCATTCGGCTCCCACCTTCGCCGAACTCGGCGTGCACGACGACATCGTCGCCGCGCTCACCGCAGACGGTAAGACCCATACGTTCGCGATCCAGGAGTTGACCCTGCCGCTGGCGCTGGCCGGGGACGACCTGATCGGCCAGGCCCGCACCGGCATGGGCAAGACCTTCGGTTTCGGCGTGCCCATGCTGCACCGCCTGGTGACCGCACCAGATTCGGGCGTGCGGGCCCTCGACAACACTCCGCGCGCGTTGGTGATCGTGCCGACCCGTGAGCTGTGCCTTCAGGTCACCGGAGATCTCGAGGTCGCCGGCAAGGGGGTCGGCGTCACCCTCGCCGACGGCACCGAGCGCCCGGTGAAGGTCACCGCCATCTACGGCGGTCGCCCCTACGAATCACAGATCGCCGAGTTGCAGTCCGGCGTCGACATCGTCGTCGGCACCCCCGGCCGCCTGCTCGACCTCGCACGGCAGGGCCACCTGGTTCTCGGGAAGGTCGAGATCCTCGTCCTCGACGAGGCCGACGAGATGCTCGACCTCGGTTTCCTGCCCGATATCGAGCGCATCCTCTCGGCCGTGCCCGCGCAGCGCCAGACAATGCTGTTCTCGGCGACCATGCCCGGCCCGATCGTCACGCTGGCACGCACCTTCCTCAGCCGCCCGACGCATATCCGCGCCGAGCACGCCAACGACTCTGCCGTGCACGAACGCACCACCCAGTACATCTACCGGGCCCACGCCCTGGACAAGGCCGAGCTGGTTGCGCGCGTGTTGCAGGCCGACGGGCGCGGCGCAACGATGATCTTCACCCGCACCAAGCGCACCGCACAGAAGGTGGCCGACGATCTCGCCGAACGCGGCTTCGCGGTCGGCGCCGTCCACGGCGACCTCGGCCAGGGCGCCCGCGAGAAGGCCTTGTCAGCGTTCCGCGAGGGCAAGGTCGACGTCCTCGTCGCCACCGACGTCGCGGCGCGTGGTATCGACATCGATGATGTCACCCACGTGATCAACTACCAGTGCCCCGAGGACGACAAGACCTACGTGCACCGCATCGGGCGCACCGGTCGCGCCGGGCGCACCGGCATCGCCATCACCCTCGTCGACTGGGACGAGATGCACCGCTGGGAGCTGATCAACTCGGCTCTGGGCATTGGCGTGCCGGAGCCGGTGGAAACCTATTCGAGCTCCGAGCATCTGCACGAGGAGCTGAGCATCCCCGATTCGGCCACCGGCCGCGTCGGTGCGGCAAAGACGGCGACCGGTACCCGCACCGGGCGCGACAATCAGACCCGCGACAAGCACACTCGCGTCGAGCGTCCGGAGCGCACCAGGTCGCCGCGGTCGCGCCAGCGCACCCGTGGTGGAAAGGCGGGCGACACCGAGACGACGCCCACCGCCGAAAGTGCCACCGGCAGTGCCGCTGAGCCGAGCTCGACCGGCGAGAGTGACGCCCCCAAGCGCCGCCGCCGCCGCGGTGGCCGCGGCCGGGGCACGGGCACCTCGGCGGCGCCGGCCGCCGCGCCCGCCGAGTAGGGCTCGCACGCTGATGGGACCGCTGCGGCGCCGGCCCGTCGACCTGATCGTTTCGGCGCTGATTGTCGTCGCGCTCGTTATTGCGGGCGCCGCCGTGTGGTATTTCAGTTCCGCACGGCGCACCACGCTGGTCCCGGCCACCGTCTCGCCGGTTGCACCGCCCTACCCCGTCGACGTGCCGGCCCGGCTGATCCATCGGTGGACGGCAGAGTCCGAGGCGACCCGGTCGCCGCAGGTCACCGATACGGCCGTCCTTACCGGTCATGATGGGGCCGTGCGGGCCCGCGATCCGCGCACCGGCCGTGCCATCTGGGGCTATGAGCGCCCGCTGCCGATCTGCGGGCTGCTGGCCGCCTGGTCACCCACCACCCCCACCGCGCTGGCCGCCTATGCCAACTCGCGCGGCTGCAGCGAGATCACCGCCCTCGACGCCCATCGCGGCGTGCGCCGCGGCACCCGTAGTTCGGACGCCGACAACCCCGTCGTCCTGCAATCCGATGGCGGCTATGTGTTGAGCCTGGGCCGCACCCGGGCGGAGACATGGGGTTCGAACCTGGTGCGCGGAATCGAGTACGGCCGTATCGATGCCCGGGTCAAGCCGGACATGGGCCGCCACGACGGCCACGACTGCCGGCTGACGTCCGGCATGACCGCCGGCGACCGGGTAGCACTCGTCGAGCACTGTGCCGGCGATCCCGGCTTTCGGCTCACCGTCATCGGCGCCCTCCTCGACAAGGACGAGAAGATCCCGCTCTACGGCTCTGCCGTGATCACCAGTGGGACCGCGTTCGCCGCGCCCGTCGTCGTCGGCATGTCGGAGTCGGGCATCGCCGTCTACGACGGAGGTGCGAACTCCCCCGAGCCCACCGCGCCGGCGATCCGCACCTTCACTTCCGACGGGGTGGAGACCGGGCGCCACCCCGTGCCCGGGGGACCCGCGCTACCCGCCGGCGCGGTGTCGGTGAACTCTGACGGACTCGTGTCGGTGTGGACCGGACACGACACGGTAGTACTCGATGCCGCCGCGCTGCGCCCGCGCTTCACCGTGCCCGCAACCAGCGGACCCGGCGTCGCCGTCGGCGGACGGATGCTGGTTCCCGACCCGGCCGGCTATACGGTCGTCGATGCCGCAACCGGGCGGCGTGTCGGCGCACTGCCGGTGGTGCGGGACCTCGGCCAGACGCCGAGTGTGCCGATAGTGCCCGCGGTGATCGGCGACGCGGTCGTCGAACAACGCGGCAATCTGATCGTCGCGTACGGACCCTGATCGGCTACGCGTCGAGCGCGAACGTCTCGAGCTCGGCGCCCGTGCTCCAGTGGTTCCACAGATTCCGGGCCAATTCGCGGTAAGCGACGGCTCCCTTGTTCTTTCGCCCGCGCAACACCGACGCCCCCGACGCCGACGCCTCCGCGAACCGCACGGTCCGCGGGATCGGCGGGTTGATGACCGCCAGGTCATAGCGATCGGCGACGTCGGCGAGGACATCGCGGCTATGCGTGGTACGCGCGTCGTAGATCGTGGCGATCACGCCGAGCAGATCAAGATTCGGGTTGGTGATCTGCTGCACCTCGGTGACGGTGCGCAAGAGCTGGCCGACCCCCCGATGGGCGAGGGTCTCGCATTGCAGCGGCACGATGACCGAGTCGGCGGCGGTGAGTCCGTTGAGTGTCAGCACGCCCAGTGACGGCGGGCAGTCGATGAGAATGACGTCGTAGTCTTGGGCGACCTCGGCGAGTGCCCGCTTCAACGCGTACTCGCGGCCCGGCCGCATCAGCAGGAGTGCCTCCGCCCCGGCCAGGTCGATCGTGGCCGGCAACAGCGTCACCCCGTCGTCGGTGGTCACCAGCACGTCGGCGATCTCCTCCTCGCCGAGCAACACGTCGTGGACCGACATCTCCAGCTGATCGGGGTCGTGGCCGAGAGAGAAGGTGAGGCAGCCCTGCGGATCGAGGTCGACGACGAGTACCGACGCGTCGAGGTCGGCGAGAGCCGCTCCCAGCGAGACAGCGGTGGTGGTCTTGGCGACGCCGCCCTTTTGGTTGGCGATCGCGACAGTGGTTGTCATGGGGCCCACCTTACGGTTCGGGGTCGGTCGGGGTACTGGGACCCGACGCCCACGCGAGTGCGCTCGCGGAGAACAACGCGGCCAGCGTGGCGAGCGCCCAGAAGCCCAGGGGCACACCGAGGAAGGGCTGATGACTGTCGGTGAGCAGGGAATACGCAACCGGCAAGAGCAGCAACTCCGCGACGACTCCAATTCCGCGACCCCACCGCTTGCCGCGCAGCAGCGCGATACCGCCGGCGAGGACGCCGAGGCCGATCAGCGAGCACCACAGTGCCAATCCGTATCCACTGGCGAAATCGTCGTGGTGCCCACCCGCCTCGCGGATCACCAGGATCGCCGCCGCGACGATGCCCACGCACCCCTGGGTCGCGATCGAGATGCCCGCCCAGCGGATCGGGCGGGGGACGGGGATGACCAGTCGCATGGCCCAAGGGTATTGCCCCGGCGCTGTTTCACAATGCTCGGGGCACCGACGTAGGGTGGTGTTCCGTGCGGGCATTGCTCATCGTCAATCCTTACGCGACCGCCACGACGCCGGCCGGCCGTGACACCCTCGCGCACACTCTCGCGTCGCGGATGGAGCTCACTGTCGAGCAAACCACCCATCGCGGCCATGCCGAGGAACTGGCACAGCGGGCGGTGCGCGACGGCGGCTACGACGCCATCGTCGTGCACGGCGGCGACGGGTCGGTCAACGAAGTCGTCAACGGGCTGCTCGGCAGTCCCGCCGATGCCCGCCCGGCGGCACTCCCCCGGCTCGGCATCATCCCCGGTGGCAGTGCCAACGTGTTCGCCCGGGCTTTGGGCATCGACGCCGACCCACTGCTGGCCACCGCCCAGCTCATCGAATTGCTGGCGTCCGGCGCACAGCGCATGGTGAACCTGGGAATCACCGACGACCGCTGGTTCCTGTTCAACTGCGGCATGGGCGTCGACGCGCGCGTCATCCGGGCCATGGAGGACAAACGCAATCGCGGTAAGGCGGCCACCCCCGGCCGATACCTGTTCACGACGGTCGTCACCTTCCTGCGCCACCGCGCCGACCAGCAGCGTTTCGAGGTCGTGGTCACCGACCGCGACGGATCCACCCGGGTGCTGCCCGGCATCAGCTTCGCCTTCGTGCTCAACACGACGCCGTGGACCTACCTGGGCGGCAGGACTATCGAGACCAACCCGGGCACCTCACTGTCGGGCGGGCTGGGTGTTTTTGCCTCGTCGACGATGAGTGTCGCCCGCAACCTTCCGCTGGCGACGCGCCTGCTGACCCGGGCTGATCCGCACGCCCGCCATGTCTTTCGCGATGACGACGTGACCGCGGTGTCCTTCTCGTCGCCGGTCCCCCTGCCAACGCAGATCGACGGCGACTTCACCGGTGAGCGAACCGAGATGCGATTTCACTACCGGCCCGGCGCGCTCACTGTTGTGGCCCCCGCTGAACAGGCAGGATAGCGGGCGCTAGCATACGAAACCCGACCCCGGGCGCACAGTGACCTTGCCCACGTGTTATTGGAAACCTATTGACTTCGGCTCGATTCGTGAAAGTATTCACAAGGACCCACGAGCGACCAAACGCGAGTTGACGCCCGTGTAAACAGCCAACGAAACCCAGCCAACGCCCGGCGAGGCTCAAAACGGGCGCGCATTGCTGCGCCCACACACGAGGAGTTTGAAGACATGGATTGGCGCCACAAGGCAATCTGTCGCGACGAAGACCCGGAGCTGTTCTTCCCCGTTGGAACCAGCGGACCGGCCATCGCCCAGATCGCCGACGCGAAGCTCGTTTGCAATCGCTGCCCCGTAACCGCCGAGTGCCTGACCTGGGCGCTCGACTCCGGCCAGGACGCCGGCGTCTGGGGCGGCATGAGCGAGGACGAGCGCCGCGCGCTCAAGCGGCGCAACGCCCGCACCCGCGCGCGCAGCAGCGTCTAGGTCCAACAGCAGCGTCTAGTCCAACCGATCAGCCCCGGCCGCCATCGGCGGCCGGGGCTTTTTCGTGCCCGCCGAACCCGGGTGGCGGGGGCGCCAGGGGAATGACCACCCGCACCGACGCTCCCCCGTCGGCCGAGCCGGCGAACTCTACCGCGCCGTTCAGATCGATCTGGACCAGCGTCCGCACGATCTGCAGCCCGAGATGGCCGCTACTCTCGATGTCGAAGTCATCGGGGATGCCCGCACCGTCATCGCTGACCCTAATCGACAGTTCGCGCAGCTCGCGCTGCGCGGCAACCTCGATCCGCCCAGCCCGGCCATCGGCGAAACCATGCTCAACCGAGTTCTGGATCAGTTCGGTCAGCACCATCACCAGCGGCATGGCGAGGTCAGCCGGCAGCACCCCGAACCGGCCGTCGACGACGACCTGCGCGTGTCCCGCATTGGTGCTCGTCGCATCGACGAGCACCGGGAGCAGCCGGCGCACAACCTCGTCGACGTCGACCTCCTCGTCGACGCTGCCCGACAGGAATTCGTGCACCAGCGCGATCGACGCCACCCGGCGGACCGCCTCGGTCAGCGCCGTGCGGGCCTCCGGATTCGCTGTTCGGCGCGCCTGCAGGCGCAGTAGCGCCGACACACTCTGCAGGTTGTTCTTCACCCGGTGGTGGATCTCGCGGATCGTCGCGTCCTTGCTGATGAGGGCACGGTCGCGACGCTTGACCTCGGTGACATCGCGCACCAGAACGATGGCTCCGGTCGCGCTGCCGCGCGGACGCAACGGCACCATCCGCACGAGGACGGTCGCCCGCCGGGCGTCGACCTCCATCCGCAGCACCTGGTGGTCGGCACCGTCGCCGAGGGCGGGACCGGACACGGCCAACTCGATCATCGCCGCGGCATCCCCGGCGTCGAAGGCGTCCGAGACCACCGCGCCGACGACCTGGGCGAGGCTGACACCGGACAGGTCGCTGGTGTACCCCATGCGGTGAAACGCCGACAATGCGTTGGGGCTGGCGTACTCGACGAGGCCGTCGGCGTCCAGGCGCACGAACCCGTCACCGGCCCGGGGAGTGGACAGGCCCGCCTCATTGCCCTCGAGGGGAGGAAAAGTTCCATCGGCGACCATCTGGCACAGGTCCGCCGCCGACGCCTGGTACGCACGCTCCAGGGGGGAGGGCACCCGCTGCGCGGTATTCGCGGCCGCCTGGGTGAGGACGGCGATCACCTCGCCGCCGTACCGCACCGGAACCAGGTCCCGCCGCACCGCCACACCACTCACGACCATCGCCTCGCCCGGCACGATCTCGCCCCGCCGCATCGCGCCCGCCAGGGCACGCCCGCGCTGCTCGTCGGCGACGACCTGGTCGACTTCGTCGCCCGGCAGGACCGTGGACGCCGTGTTCGGCCGACACTGGGCGACGGTGAGGAACGCCCCCGGTGTCTCACTCGACTTCCCGGTCGTACCGGCCACGGCCGGGACCGTGAGCAAGAGGTCGGCAAACGAAAGATCGGCCAGCAACTGCCACTCCCCGACGAGCCGTTGGAGATGACCGCCCTGTTCGTCGGTGAGGCCGGTGTGGGCAGCGAGAAGATCGGCGAGGGTCGACACCGGCCGGCTACCGGTAGGTAGCTATCACGTCGCCGGCCTGGATGACGTCGTCGACGGAGACTTTCACCTCGTCGAGCACACCCGCGTCTTCGGCGACGACGGGAATCTCCATCTTCATCGACTCCAGCAGCACGAGGGTGTCGCCGACCTCGACCGACTGGCCGCCGGACACGCGCACCTCGAGAACGGTGGCAACGATCTCGGCAACTACGTCTTCAGCCATGGACCCACGGTAGCCCACCGGACTGCAGTATTCCGGCCCGGTTGGCATCGGGCTCCGGGTGGCTCGTTTTCCGATTGCGGCGGGGTGCATGGAAGAATGGATCCACCACCGGAGAAGGAGAGTCCCATGGGTAAGCGTGGACGCAAGAAGCGCGCTCGCAAGAAGAATGCCGCCAACCACGGCAAACGACCGAACGCCTGACCCGCGTTTTGGGTCGAAACCTATGACCCGGGTGTTGCTGGCGCTAGCGCCGGCCGCCCGGGTTTTCTGTTTGCCGGTGTGAGGTGACGCTGGTACGGGTCACCGTCGTCCGCGACACCGACTCGCCATCCGAGCTCTGCAGCACCGTTGTCGATTGACGGATTTGCACCCGGAGCCGGTCGGCGAGCCCCTGCGGCGCACGCTCACCGCCGCACTTGCGGCTGACCAGCGCCTTGATCTGCTGCTCGATCCCGAACTGCGCCAGGCAGGACGGGCATCGGTCGAGGTGCTCCTGCAACCGTGCCCGTGCACCCGGATCGCATTCGTTGTCGAGCAACAACCACACCTCGGCAAGCACATTGGTGCAGTCGAGGGACTCGAACTCGGGGTCGCTCTCGGTCATCGGTTCACTCCCGCCTCAGCGGCCTTCTGGCCCCGGTTGAAGCCGCGCTCGCGGGCGACGTCGGCAAGCAGGTCGCGCAGCTGACGACGGCCCCTGTGCAGCCGCGACATCACCGTGCCAATCGGAGTGTCCATGATTTCGGCGATCTCCTTGTACGGCAGTCCTTCGACGTCGGCGTAGTACACCGCCATGCGGAAGTCCTCGGGCAAGGCCTGCAAGGCTTCCTTGATCTCGTCGTCGGGCAGCGCATCGAGAGCCTCGATCTCCGCCGACCGAAGCCCGGTCGACGTGTGCTCGGCGGTCTGGGCCAGCTGCCAGTCGGTGATCTCGTCAGTCGGGTACTGTGCCGGCTGCCGCTGCTTCTTGCGATAGCTGTTGATGTAGGTGTTCGTCAGAATGCGGTACAGCCACGCTTTGAGGTTGGTGCCCTCACGAAAGGAAGCGAACGCCGAGAACGCTTTGATGAAGGTCTCCTGGACGAGATCCTCGGCGTCCGCGGGATTGCGCGTCATCCGCAGCGCAGCGCCGTAAAGCTGATCGAGAAGCGGCAGCGCGTCGCGTTCAAACCTCGCAGTGCGCTCCTCGTCGGTCTCGACGGTGCGCTCAGCCACCTCGTCGGCGGGCGTTTCGCTCACGACGGTCCTTTCGGTTCGCGTCGGGCGATCGTTGGCCCGGCGCTCGCCCAAGTCTAGCGAGCCGAAGATCTGGCGCTCCTCGATCGGGTGCGCAATGGCGCATGACATGGGCGAACTCCTCGTCGTCAGTGTTTCTGTGTGGAGTCAACGCGCCCCGCGCGGCGCACATTCCCCGGCCCAGCGCGCCTCTAGCATGTATCCCATGTGCGGACGGTATGCAGTGACGACGGATCCGGCGAGGCTGGCCACCGAGATTGACGCGATCAACGAGGTGACCGGCCTACCACGGTCCGAGACGCCGCCGCAGCAACCACTCGACGGCCTGGCGACCGGCGACCAGCCACCATCACGGTGGGAGAACTACAACGTCGCACCGACGTCGACGGTGCTCACCGTCGTCGACCGGCATGCACCGGACTCGGGCGCCACCGGCCCAGACGTTCCGGCGCGCCGGATCCGGGCGATGCGCTGGGGGCTGGTTCCGCCATGGGCCAAGGAGATCGGAAAGGGGGCGCTGTTCAACGCGCGCGCCGAGACCGCTGCGACGAAGGCGTCGTTTCGCGCCTCGGTCAAGTCCAAACGGTGCCTGGTCCCGATGGACGGATGGTACGAGTGGCGCACGGCGACCGGCGATGATGGCAAGGTCAAGAAGGTCCCCTATTTCATGTCCCCCGCCGACCACACGCGCCTGTTCATGGGCGGGTTGTGGTCGGTTTGGCACCCCACGGACGCGGACCCGTCGGATCCACCGTTGTTGAGCTGCGCGATCCTGACCGCCGACGCAGTCGGTCCCCTGCGCGAGATCCACGACCGCATGCCGCTGATCATGCCGGTGCAATGGTGGTCGGCCTGGCTGGATCCCGATGCGCCCGCGCCGGCAGACATGCTCGCCCCACCGTCGCCGGCGTTGGCCGACGCCATCGAAATCCGCGAAGTATCCCCCCTGGTGAACCGAGTGGCCAACAATGGGCCACATCTCGTTGATGCGGTCTCGTGAGGCGGGCCCGCGAGATGTCCGCGATCCAGCGGCTGGCGGTCAGCGTCCTGGTGGGCGCGTCGATCGGCGCGATCTTGTGGTTCGGATGGGCGATCAGCCCGACGATGACGGTATGGACGGGCACCGCCATCACCTATGTCGGGTGGACGTGGGCGACACTCGGGCCGATGGATGCGGCGCAGACCGCCAGGTTCGCCCGCCGCGAAGACCCGACGCACGCGGGGACGGCCATCCTGGTCGTCACCGCTGCCCTCGGCAGCCTCGCCAGCATCATCCTGGTGCTCATCCACCACGACGACACCGCACGACTGGTCGGCACGCTGATCGGCATCGTCGCGTCCTGGGCCACGATTCACACCTTGTTCGCCACCCACTACGCGCGGCTCTACTTCACCGACCCCGTCGGGGGCGTCGACTTCCATCAGTCCGATCCCCCGCTGTACACCGATTTCGCCTATGTGGCCTTCACCGTGGGCATGAGTTTCGCCATCTCCGACACCGACTTGTCCGGCTCGCGGATGCGTCGCCCCGCCCTGCTCCACGCGCTCCTCTCATACCTATTCGGCACGGTAATCGTGGCGCTGCTCATCAACCTTCTCGCCGGTGTCGCCGGCTGACTGACGCGCAGCCGGGGAATGGGATTGGGTGACGTCGTCACCACACGTCCGGAGGTGGATTGTGACGAGTCTCGCCGAAGCACTGCAGCAAGAACATCTCGACATCGACGCCGGGATCGCCGTTGACGGAAGAACCGATCCTCTATCCCCAGGGCCGACAACGCGCTCACCGCGGAGACCTCCGCCCGGTTGCCGCGACTTCTTGACGTCGGGGTCAACGCCCGACGGCTGGGTTTGCGATCGCGCCTGACCACGGCGTCGGACCGTCGAAGTGATAGTCCGACAGCGGAAAGTTCTTCATTTCCCGCAGCGCCCCCGCCGTCGACCGTGGCCGTAGGAGTGTCGCCTCGCCCGCATGATTGAAGTAGTAGCTGCGCGACGTCGAACAGTCGCCGTTGTAGAACACTGAGGATTCCAGGCGACGCGTCACGTCCTCGAGGAATCGGGTGTTGGCCTCCTCGGCGACCTCAAAGGTCACCGCTTTGCGGCGCTTGACTTCACGGAGCAGGCGCGCCATATGGTGCATCTGCCCCTCGATCGTCGTGAAGTATGACAGTCCGCTGTAGGAGTACGGGCTGTTGAGCGTGAAGAAGTTCGGGAACTTCGGCACCGTGATTCCCTCATAGGCCTGGAACCGCTCGGCGCGCCACCACTTCCCCAGATCGCGACCCTCCCGCCCGCGGATCTCGAAAGCCGGGAAGTTCGCATCCCACAGGTCGAAACCGGTTGCCAGCACCAGCGTGTCGATCGGCACCTTCGCACCGTCGGCGGTGATGATGCCGTCGGGGTCGACCTTGACGATGGAGGTGTCCTGCAAGTGCACATTGGCCCTGGTGAACGTCGTGAAGTATTCGTTGGAGAAGGTTGGCCGTTTGCAGCCGAAGTCGTAGTCCGGTGTCAGCTTCTTGCGCAGGCCGGCGTCGGGAATCTGCCGCCGCAGATGCGCCGCGGCCAATGCGGCCGCGGCCTTGTTGCCGAACGTGAACTGCTTGTAATGGAGCACCCCGGTGACCATCAGCAGTTCCAGTAGCGCGTTGCTCACGAGGCGGGTGGCCCGCTGGGTGAGCGGCACCCGGGCGAACATCGCCTGGACCGGTCGGGGGATCACGAAATCCAGCTTGGGTACCACCCAGATCGGGGTTCGCTGGTAGACGATGAGATCAGCGGCCTGCCTGGCGATTTCGGGGATGAGTTGCACGGCTGTTGCGCCGGTGCCGATGACGGCGACGCGCTCGCCGGTGAAGTCGTGACCGTCCTCCCAGTCGGTCGTGTGGATGGTCCGGCCGGCAAAGGTATGGATACCCGGGATCTCCGGCGTGTGCGGCTGGGACAGGAAGCCCGTCGCGGTGAGCAGGAACCGGGCGGTCCGCTCGGTGCCGTCATCGCTGAAGACGCGCCACATCGAGTTCGCCCCGTCCCACTCGGCGCGCGCGATCTGCTCACCAAAGGACATGTGTCGACGCAGGTCATATTTGTCGGCGACATGCTCGGCATAGCGCTTGAGCTCGGCGCCCGGTGCGAAGAGTCGCGACCAGTACGGGTTGGGCTCGAAGGAATAGCTATAGGTGACCGAGGCGATGTCGACGGCCAGCCCTGGATAGTGGTTCACGTGCCACGTGCCGCCGAGCCCGTCCGTCCGCTCGACGATGGCGAGGTTCTCGATGCCCTGCCGCTTGAGTTCGATCGCGGCACCCATCCCCCCGAAACCAGCGCCGACGATGACGGCCTCATACGCCGGGGCGATAGCGTTGTGTGCAGCCACGATCCCTCAATTCATCGGCCTACCCGAACACTACATCGCCCGATGGCATAGTTGCCCGATCGTCGACCGCCAACCGAACCGGAGCGAGCTCATGCTGATCGATCAACTCGACAACCTCACCATCGCGACGGTCACCGCCGCCGGCATCATTCTCGCCTGGGCGATGGCGCTCGGCGTATGGAAGTACCGGCAAATCCTCGCCTCCCCCGATGGTCGGGCCCACATCTACGTCGACATCGCACACCGCGCCGCGCTCATGTATTCGTTCGCGACGCTTGTCCTGGCCGCACTCGTGGCGCTCTCGGCGTGGCCGGCGTGGGTGAACGCCGCCTGCGTCATCGTCGAACTGATCTTCTTCGTTGGCGCGATCATGAGTTACCTGGTGCACGGGGCGCTGAAGGATACGACGAATCAACTGCACCCCCGGCCGGGTGTCCTCGTTCACGGCTTCATGGCCGCGCTCATCGTCGGTGAGATCGGCGGCGTAGCGATTCTGGTCGCCGGAGTCGTCGCCAACTGGGTCGCGTAGCCGAGCCCGAAGGCACCGTCGACGAAGTTCCGGGCACCGTCGATGGTCAAGGAAAGATGGCACCCGGATTCAGGCGGTTGTCGGGGTCCACCGCGTTCTTGATGGCCCGCATGACGGCGACGTCCGCATCGCCCCGGGCGACGGCCAGCCAATCCCGCTTATCGCGGCCGATCCCGTGCTCGGCACTGACACTGCCACCGCGCGCAATCACCATCTCGAGCACCCGACGGGCCAGCGCCGCCTGCTCCGGCAGCGGAACGTCGAGCAGATTCACGTGCAGGTTCCCATCTGCCGCGTGGCCGAACACCACTGGGCGACAACCGAACGAGACAGCAGCGGCGACCGCGTCCAGGTCCTCGATGAACTGCCCGAGGTCTCGGCGCCGAATGGTGACATCGAGCTTCACCGGCACGGTGGTACTTGCCCGGGCAATGGTCTCGGTGTGACGCTCCCGCAATTCCCACAGTGCGTGCGCAGGCCCCTCATCGAGCACCGCGTCCTCGACCCCCGCATCATTGAGGACTTCGGCAAGGCGCTCGGTGGCCTGAGCACCCGAAGCCTCGAGCAACACCTGGAAAGCGCTCGCCCCGGTCAATGCCGGACGCGCCCCCGCCTCGACGACCAACCCGACGCCGGCTCGCGTCATCAACTCCACCGCCTCGACGGTCAACCCGGCACGACGGACCTTCGACACCAGCACAAAGATCTGGTCGGCATTCTCGACGCCGATAAGTGCAACGGCGGTCGGGCCAGGCGGGTCGACGAGGGTGAACAGCACGCCGGTGATGACGGCCAAGGTGCCCTCGCTGCCGGCGATCAGTCCGGGCAGGTCATAGCCGACGTTGTCTTTGCGCAGCGGATTCCACCGGCGGATCACCCGGCCGTCGGCGAGGACCGCCTCCATCCCCAACACCTGCGCCCGAGTACCGCCGTGCCGCACCACGTGGACACCACCGGCGTTGGTGGCCACGATTCCACCCGCCGTCGCCGAGTCGCGCGACGCGAGATCGATCGCGAAATGCAAATCGGCGGCGGCGGCGGCAGCCTCGATCGCCGCGATCGTCGCACCCGCCTGGACCCCCACACACATCTCGACGGGGTCCACCGTGTCGATGTCGGTCATCCGCTCGGTGCTGAGCACGATCGTCGATGCGGCCCTGTTGGATGCGACCCTGTCGTCGGGCACGGAGCCGCCGACCAGTCCGGTATTGCCGCCCTGCGCGACGACTGCGGTGCCGGTGGCCGCGCAGGCGCTCAGCACCGCCGATACCTCGTCGGTGCTGCGGGTCCGGACGATCGCATCGGCCCGGCCCATGCGCCGACCGGTCCAGTCGACGAGATAGCGGGCCATCACATCGGCATCGGTCAGGACATGCTGATCGCCGACGATCGTGGCGAGGCGGTGGGCGTCGAAGCGCGTCACCACGCCAATCCCACGGCGTCGGCGCCGTCGCTGAATTCCAGCTGCCGTCCGATCGTCGTGGGGTCCGATAGGACTGCGGCGATGACCGCCGCGACCGCATCACGGCTCACCGATTCGGCTCGGCCGGCCGTTCCTGCCGCACCCACCGAGATCCCGCCGCCCGGCCTGTCGGTCAACCGGCTCGGCCCCAGAATCGTCCAGTCGAGTTCGGAATGGCGCAGGAACTCGTCGGCCGCTGCCTTCGCCTCGGCATACGCGTAGAACGAATTGTCTTGCGGCACACCGTGGTCAAGCCCGGCTCCGAAATATGACACCATCACGTACCGCCGGACCCCGGCGGTCGACGCCGCCCTCATCGAGCGGATCGCGGCGTCGCGGTCCACCGCATCGGTCCGGGTCGGATCGCCCCCGCCCGCGCCTGCCGACCAGACAATCGCGTCGTGCCCGGCAATGGCATCGCCGAAGTCGGCATCCGTTGCGTCCTCGACGTCGAACCTCACCGGCGTTGCGCCCGCCGCACGCACGTCGGCAGCGTGGTCGGGGTTGCGGATCAGCGCGGTGACCTCGTCGCCCCGCTGCGACAGCAGGCGTGCTGCGCGCAGTGCCACCTTGCCGTGCCCGCCCACAATGATGACGCGCATCCTACTGCCCCGATCGTGACGTCAGCGCCTCGTACCCGAAGGCCAGTACGACCGCAGCGGCGATGCTGATGATCCACCGCAACCAGTCGACCCCGGAAGTATCCGCCGCACCGAGCTTCGCCGACGCGAAATAGCCGACGACTGCACCGAGTACCCCGAGAATGACGGTGACGAGCACCGAGAGCGACTGTCTGCCGGGCATCACCACCCGGGCGAGGATCCCGATGACCGCACCGAAGATGATCAGCCCGACGATTCCGCTCACACTCACATCCATCCGCCCTCCCTCATCGCGATGACCTGACGGAATCCACCCTAGTCAGGACGGCCTCGTGCCGCGATCCATTCCGGCCGCCGCGCCGTGCGCGGCAACGACTTGGCCCGCATGTGGGCGAAGCCCACATCTGCCGGATCCGCGAATCCACAGCGCTCGCGAAACCAGGCGACAACAAGGTCGGCGATCAACGCCGGCGAATCACTCACCAGGTAGCCGTGCGTGCAGTCCTCGAAGAGGTCGTCATGATGCCATCGGTCGGGCTCCATAATGTCCCCGTCGTACGCATCGAGGAGTGGAATGATCATCAGAGTCGTCGACAGCCGCAGCAGGATCCGGCCACCGTGCAGGCGCTGCATCTGGGCACATTCGACGTCATAGCCATCGACCTCGGGCGTTGCGCTACCCGGGCCCGCGTCGATCACCGACGCCACCGGCAGGGCGGCCAGGCGCCCCGCAAGCCAGGGCGAGAACCTCTCCCACTCCGAGTCTGCGTCCGCCTCGCATTCGTGTTGCCGTGCCATCACGCCCTCCTGCCCGAGCCCGCCACCGGCCATCGGTGAACTGGTGTTCGAATTCAACCACCGGGGTCTGACATTGCTGATGCGCGGTAGTCTCGGCCGCGCGGTAAACCCGCGCGGCGCCCTATCATCGGGATATGGCGCACAGTCCGGACCCGGTGGCAGCCCTGCAGCGCTGGGCCGAATCCGGCGCCCTCTGGCGAGTGCTCTCCCGCGACGGCGACATGCTCGTCATCGGCCTGTTCCGGTGCGATGGTGGCGAGGAAGTCGATCGGGTGTCGTCGTCGACGCCGTCATTGCGCCGGTTCGTCGGCGATCGGGCATCGAGCGAGGACTGAACCAGATCAGAGTTCCTCGACGATGATCGGCACCTCGCTGATCGCTGGGTCCTTCGTCGCCGTCACCAACTCGACGTCGCCGTGCTCGGCCAGCTGCCGGATGCACGCCAAGGCCGCTGCCTGCTCGCCCGAACCCAGTTCGTCCCGATAGCGACGCGTGAACTCGTCATGCTTGGCCGGGTCGTGGTGGTACCACTGTCGCAAGTCCGAGCTGGGCGCGACTTCCTTGCACCACTGCCCGATTCGAGGGTCGCCTTTACGGATCCCCCGCGGCCACAACCGGTCGACCAATACCCGGGTCACCCCGGGCGGCACGTCATCGTAGACCCTGCCGATGGTAACGCTCATACTGTCAACGGTACGCCGGGCACGACCCGATCCGCCGCGAGCGCGAGGAGCGAAGATGACTTCCGGCCATTCCCGAACAGTCCGCGCCATGGCTGCAACGAGCTACGGCGACCCCGCGCAGGTGGTCGGCCCCGTCGACGCGGCGATACCACCGCCCGGGCCCGGGCAGGCCGTCGTAGACGTGCGAGCAGCCGGGGTGAACCCCATCGACGGGAAGATTGTGCGGGGCCTCTTCGGCACCGATCCGGCCGCTCTGCCCCGTCGGATCGGATCGGAGGTCTCCGGGGTGGTGACCGCCGTCGGCGCCGGCGCCCGCTACTTCGCCCCCGCCGAAGCGGATCGGCGGGAGATCCACGCCGGCGACGAGGTCATCGTCTACCGGGCCATCGGCGGCTACGCAGAAGCCCTCCTGGCCGACGCCGACTCGGTGCACCCCAAACCCGCGACGCTCCCCTTCCCCACCGCCGCCGGCCTGCTCTTGGTCGGCGTGACCGCCGCAGATCTCGTCGGGGCCGCGAAGATCACCGGGTCGGACACGGTCGTCGTTCACGGCGGAGCCGGTGCGGTCGGCGCGATCGCGGTCCAACTGGCCCGCCGGCGCGGCGCGACGGTGATCGCCACCGCGGCGCCGCGCAACCACGAGTTCCTGGCCGGACTGGGCGCCGTCCCCGTCGCCTACGGTGCGGGTGTGGCGCAGCGGATACACGCGGCCGCGCGCCGGCCGGTGACGGCGGCACTGGACACCGCGGGCACCGACGAGGCGATTGACGCATCGCTGGACCTGGGCATCTCACCGGCACGGATCGTGTCGATCGCCGCGTTCGGGCGCGGCACCGACGGGATCGTGATCGTGGACGGGTCCACCGCCGACAGCCGGCGCCGGCGAAGCGCGGCGATCGGCGGGCTCATCGCCGATGCGACGAGCGGCGAACTGACCGTCGAGATCGCCAAGACCTTCCCGCTGGAACAGGCCGGACAGGCACTGGCCGAACTCGCCGGCCCACATTCGCGCGGCAAGTTCGTGCTGCTCCCGTAACGCGGGTCTAGATCACTCCCAGGGCCAGCATCGCGTCGGCGACCTTGATGAAGCCGGCGATGTTGGCGCCGGCGATGTAGTTGTCGGGCATGCCGTAGGTCTCGGCGGTCTCCACGCAGCTGTCGTGGATGCCGCGCATGATCTCGGCCAGCCGGTCCTGGGTGTAGTCGAAGCTCCACGAGTCGCGCGAAGCGTTCTGCTGCATCTCCAGGGCACTCGTCGCCACGCCGCCGGCGTTGGCCGCTTTGCCCGGTGCGAACAGAACGCCGGCCTCGGCGAACGCCTTGGTCGCGTCCGGAGTGCACGGCATGTTGGCGCCCTCGGCGACCGCAACGACACCGCCGCCGATCAGCTTGGTCGCGTCATCGCCGTGCAGCTCGTTCTGGGTAGCACAGGGCAGCGCCACGTCGACGGCAACATCCCAGATGTTGCCCTTCTCGACGACCGAGACCCCGTTGCCGCGCTTGGTCGCATAGTCGCCGATGCGTCCCCGATCGATCTCCTTGACCTGCTTGAGGATCTCGAGGTCGATGCCCTTCTCGTCGACGATGTACCCTGACGAGTCCGAGCAGGCGATCACCGTGCCGCCGAGTTCGTGGATCTTCTCGATCGCGTAGGTCGCGACGTTGCCCGAGCCGGACACCGACACCTTCTTGCCCTCGAAGGACTGTCCGCGCGTCTTGAGCATCTCATCGGTGAAGAACACCGCGCCGTATCCGGTTGCCTCGGTGCGGACCTGCGATCCGCCCCACGCCAGGCCTTTGCCGGTGAGCACGCCCGACTCGTAGCGGTTGGTGATCCGCTTGTACTGGCCGAACAGGTAGCCGATTTCCCGCCCGCCAACCCCGATGTCACCCGCGGGCACGTCGGTGTACTCGCCGATGTGTCGGTACAGCTCAGTCATCAGCGACTGACAGAAGCGCATGACCTCACCGTCGGACCGGCCCTTCGGGTCGAAGTCGGACCCACCCTTGCCGCCGCCGATCGGCAGGCCGGTCAGCGAGTTCTTGAAGATCTGCTCGAAACCGAGGAATTTGATGATGCCCAGGTAGACGCTCGGGTGAAACCGCATGCCACCCTTGAAGGGGCCCAGCGCAGAGTTGAACTCGACGCGGAAGCCACGGTTGATCTGAACCTTCCCGGCGTCGTCGACCCACGGCACCCGGAAGATGATCTGCCGTTCCGGCTCGCAGAGGCGTTTGATGACCGCCGAGTCCGCGTACTCCGGATGCTTGCTGAGTACTGGGCCGAGGCTGTCGAACACCTCGCGCACCGCCTGATGGAACTCGAGTTCGCCGGGGTTCCGGCCCACGACCTCGTCAAAGGTCTCAGCCAGCTTCGCGTCCATGAACCGCACACCTCCGCCTGGCCTCCACGTTGAGGCCAACGATGAAACCCTCACACACGCGAGGGGTCTACTGAGCGCAAAACTGCCACATCAGCGCCGGTGCTGCCAAATCGCACGAAGCGGACATCCCGCTGACCTGCCGGTTCAGTCGCCGATGGCGGCCTGGAACCGGGTCAGGAACTCGGCCTGGGCTTGGTTGATCTTCACCGCCGCGGCGGCGAGGGTGAACCACTCGCCGCGATCGGCCTCGGGGAATTCGCGCAGCTGCCCCGACCCGGGCGGCCACTGGATGGCGAAGGTGTTGGAGACCACCGCCGCCGCGTCGACCACCCCGCGCACGGCGTAGGCCCGGACCACCTTTCCGCCCCGCTGGCGCACCTCGCCGAGGTCGAGCACCGGCCCCGCCGGCGAGCGCTGCCCGGTCTCCTCGCCGAACTCGCGCCGCGCCGCCGCGAGCGGATCCTCGTCGGGGCCGTGCTCCCCCTTGGGGATCGACCAGGCACCCGCGTCCTTACGCGCCCAGAAGGGTCCACCCGGATGCACGAGAAAGACCTCGCAGCCACCGGACTCCTCGTCTCCGCGAAAGACGAGGAGGCCCGCACTGTGCGCCACCATCCGTCGATTATCACCCGATGCGCGCCATGAGAGACTGGCAGTCATGACGACTTGGTCCGCCCCCACCGCGCACGCACCGGTGTCGGCGACCGTCGAACTGCCCGGATCGAAGTCCATCACCAACCGCGCGCTGGTGCTCGCCGCCCTGGCCGATGCGCCGTCGACGATCACCGGCGCCCTGCGCAGCCGCGACACCGACCTGATGATCGACGGGCTCGCCGCCATGGGTACCGGTATCGCCGCGGCCCCGGACGATCCCAGCCGGCTCACCGTGACCCCGCGGCCGCTACACGGCGCAGCAGTCCAGTGCGGGCTGGCCGGCACCGTCATGCGCTTCCTGCCCCCGGTGGCGGCCGTCGCGAACGGCACCGTCGAGTTCGACGGCGACCCGCAGGCCCGCACCCGCCCACTGCACACCATTCTCGACGCTCTGCGCGAACTCGGCGCCGACATCACCGGCACCGCGCTGCCGTTCACCGTGGCCGGCGCGGGGTCGCTGCACGGCGGCGACGTGGTGATCGACGCGTCCGCGTCGTCGCAGTTCGTTTCCGGCCTACTCCTCTCCGGCGCCCGCTTCGACAACGGCGTGCGCGTCATCCACCGCGGCGCTCCGATGCCGTCCATGCCGCATGTCGAAATGACGGTGGCGATGCTGCGCGACCACGGCGTCACCGTCGAGACCGGCACCCCCGACCAGTGGCGGGTGGCGCCCGGTCCGATCGCCGCGCACGACTGGGTGATCGAGCCCGACCTGTCCAATGCGACCCCCTTCCTCGCCGCCGCCGCGGTGACCGGTGGCAAGGTGCGCATCCCACGCTGGCCCGCGGCGACCACTCAGCCGGGCGCGCAATTCGTCGACATCCTCGCCGCCATGGGCGCCAGCGCCGTCCTCGGCGCCGACGGCGTACTGACCGTGACCGGTTTGGGTGCGCTGCGGGGAATCGACGTCGATCTGCGCGCGATCGGCGAGCTGACCCCGACGATCGCGGCCCTGTGCGCCCTGGCGACCGGCCACTCCCGGCTCACCGGCATCGGCCACTTGCGCGGCCACGAGACCGACCGGCTCACGGCACTGGCGACCGAAATCAATCGGCTGGGCGGCGACGTCGCCGAAATCGACGGCGACAACGTATCCGGGGGGCTGTTGATCCGTCCACGGCCGCTGCACGGCGGAACCTGGGAGTCCTACGCCGACCATCGGATGGCCACCGCCGGTGCACTGATCGGGCTACGGGTGCCCGGAGTCGAGGTGCTCGACATCGGCACCACCGCCAAGACGCTGCCCGCGTTCCCCCAGATGTGGGCGGATATGCTCGGCGCCGGAGTCACCGCCGAGTGAGCCGGGGCCGCTCGAGTAGCGCGTACGACGAATCCGATGTACGGATCCGCCCGGGCAAGAGTTCGCGGCCCCGCACCAAGACGCGGCCGGCCCATGCTGACGCGGCCACCGCCATGGTCGTATCCGTGGACCGGGGCCGATGGGGCTGCGCGATCGACGCCGATCCCGATCAGGTCGTCGTCGCCATGCGTGCCCGGGAGCTGGGCCGCACCCCCATCGTCGTCGGCGACCGCGTCGGTGTTGTCGGCGACACCTCCGGCACCAAGGACACCCTGGCCCGGATCGTGCGGGTCGACGAGCGATCGTCGGTACTGCGCCGCACGGCCGACGACACCGATCCCTTCGAGCGGATCGTCGTCGCCAATGCCGATCAACTGCTCATCGTGACTGCCCTGGCCGATCCGCCGCCCCGCACCGGATTCGTCGAGCGCGCCTTGGCCGCGGCCTACGTCGGCGGCCTGACGCCGATCCTCGCCTTGACCAAGTCCGACCTCGCCGACGGCTCCGCGTTCCGCGACGCGTTTGCGGGGCTGGACCTGCCGATCGTCGCCGCCGGCCGCGACGACAACCTCACCGCCCTGCGTGAACTCCTCGACGGCAAGGTGACCGCCCTCGTCGGCCATTCCGGGGTGGGTAAGTCAACGATGGTGAACCGCGTAGTGCCACAAGCAGATCGGGCCACGGGCGCCGTGTCCGGCGTCGGCAAGGGTCGACACACCTCCACCCAGTCGGTGGCCCTGCCGATCCCCGACCTGCCCGGCACGTGGGTCGTGGACACCCCCGGGATTCGCTCCTTCGGGCTCGCCCACGTCTCCCCCGGCGACGTGATCAACGCGTTCGCCGACCTGCGCGCCACGATCGAGGACTGTCCGCGCGGCTGCACCCACCTCGGACCGCCGGCCGACCCGGAGTGCCGGCTCGACGAGCTGGCCGGGGTGTCCGCGCGGCGCGCCATGGCCGTCCGCAACATTCTCTTCGCACTCTCTGCTGAGAATCGGCCCCTGGTGGCCGACGAAGGGAACATTCCCCTCGGCGATGCCTGAGGGGGAAACCTTCAGCGGGACTAGCGCCAGGAACGAGGAATCCGGCGGTGGCGCGAGCGGGCCAGGTCCCGAAGCGCCGTCTTGAGGCCGCGCTTGGGTGGCCGGCCGTCGAAGCGGTGCTCCGATGCCGTCTCCGGCGCATCGTCGGCGGTGTCACGCAGGAACTGATCGGGCAGCGCCAGCTTGTTGATGGTCCGCAGCGTCTGCAGATACTGGCCCAGCAACGAGCCCGTCGTATAGGGCAGGTCGTACTTCTCACACAGTTCGCGCACCCGCACCGAGATCTCGGCCATCCGGTTGCTGGGCAGGTCCGGGTACAGGTGGTGCTCGATCTGATAGGACAGGTTGCCCGAGAGGAAGGCCATTGCCGGACCGGTCCGGAAGTTCGCGGTGCCCAGCATCTGCCGCAGATACCACGCGCCGGACGTCTCGCCTTCGAGCGATTCGACGGTGAACTTCTCGGCCCCATCGGGGAAGTGGCCGCAGAAGATCACCAGATAGGCCCACAGGTTGCGGACCAGGTTCGCCGTGAGGTTCGCGGTCAGGGTGTGTTTGAAATTCGGTCCGCTCAGCGCCGGGAACAGGAGATAGTCCTTGCCGACCTGGCGTCCCGCCTTGCGCAGGAAGGTCTTGATCTGCGGGACCGCGACCTCCTTCGACTTGTTCCCCTGCAGGACATCACGCAATTCGAGGTCGTGCAGCGCAATACCCCACTCGAAGGTGGCGGCGAGCAACACATTGGCGAGCGGCTGGATGAGCCAGCGCGGCCGCCACGGCTCATCACGCGTCACGCGCAGCGTGTTGTACCCCACGTCGTGGTCCATGCCAAGCACATTTGTGTACTTGTGATGGATGAAGTTGTGGGAGTGTTTCCAGTGCGGCGCCGCGCACACCATGTCCCATTCCCACGTCGTCGAGTGCACCTCGGGATCGTTCATCCAATCCCACTGGCCGTGCAGGACGTTGTGGCCCAACTCCATGTTCTCGATAATTTTGGCGAGCGAGAGCGACCCGGCGCCCAGCCACCACAGGCTGCGCTTGTTGCTGCCCAGCAGTGCGACGCGGCCGACGATCTCTAGCGTGCGCTGAGCGCGGATCGTGCGTCGCAGGTAGGCGACGTCGCGCGCACCGAGGTCCGATTCGATCTCTCGCCGCAACGAGTCCAGTTCATTGCCGAGCGCTTCGACGTCGGCGTCGCTCAGATGCGCGTACTCGCGGATATCAGTGATTGCCATTTGTAGTCCATTATGCGCGTACCTGCACCGGTCCGCGCACCCTGTCAGGGGCCGAGGCCCTAGGCCGCGTCGGCCGGTCGGCCCGGCTCGCGCCGGCTCACGGGCGACAGCGCCCCGGATGTGCGGCGCGTCCGGCGGCGGTTGCGCAGCCCGGCGATCGCCGACCGCAGCCCACTGCGCCGTCCGGTGACCGGATCGACTGTCGCCACCAATCTCGCCGCCGGGTCGTCGCCCTTGAAGCGCCGCTCCGACGACGTCTCGGGCGCGTCATCGGAGGTGGCGATCAAGAAGCGATCCGGCAGCGACAGCTTGGCGATGGTGCGCCACGTCTTGAGGTACTGGACCGGCAGCGACCCGGTCGTGTAGGGCAGGTCGTACTTCTCTGCGAGTGCCTGCACCCGCTGCGCGATCTCGGGCATGCGATTGCTCGGCAGATCCGGGAACAGGTGGTGCTCGATCTGGTATGACAGGTTGCCCGACATGAACCCCAGCACCGGGCCGGAGTGGAAGTTGGCGCTACCGAGCATCTGGCGCAGGTACCACTGGCCGCGTGTCTCGCCGACCATGTCGCTCTTGGTGAATTTCTCGGCGCCGTCGGGGAAGTGCCCGCAGAAGATCACCGCGTTGGTCCACACGTTGCGGATCACGTTGGCCGCCAGGTTGGCAGTAGCAGTCTTACGGGCGGCTTCCGGCGACCGGGTGAGGGCACCGACGACGGCGGGGTACACCACATAGTCCTTGCCGGCCTGCCGGCCGATCTTGGCGCCGACATCGCGCAGGTCGGCCTTGAGTTCGGCCTTTTCCTCTGGGGTCCGGCGCGGGCGGCCGAGTTCGAGGTGCTGGGCGGCCACCCCGTATTCGAAGAACAGCGCGAGGACGGTGTTGTACGCCAGATTGCCCAAGTAGAACGGGCGCCACCGCTGGTCGCGGGTGACGCGCAGCAGGCCGTAGCCGACATCATCGTCCATGCCGAGGATGTTGGTGTACTTGTGGTGGATGTAGTTGTGGGTGTGCTTCCAGTGCGCCGACGGGCCCGTGTTGTCCCACTCCCACGTCGTCGAGTGGACTTCTGGGTCGTTCATCCAGTCCCACTGGCCGTGCATGACGTTGTGGCCGAGCTCCATGTTCTCGATAATCTTGGCCGCCCCCAGCGTCGTGGCACCGGCCCACCAGAATCCGCGACGGCGGCCCCCGGCGATCATCGCCCGGCCCGCCAGGTCGAGCCCGCGCTGCAGCCGGATGGTGTTGCGGACGTAGCGGGCATCGCGCTCACCACGATCCGCCTCGATGTCGACACGGATCTGATCGAGTTCGGCGGCCAACGCCTCGATGTCGGAATCGGTGAGGTGGGCATACTCGGGAATGTCGGTGATCGCCATGCGCTTCCTAACCTACGGGTTCGTAACTTACGATAGCGTAGGTTACGCTCGTGGAGGTTGTCCAGCCCCAGACGATCAGCAGATCCCGGAGGAGTAGGCAGGCATGAACTGGCGCGAACGATTCGAGGAGCCGGTGCGCGGGATCGCCGCCCGCCGTCGCGGAACTCACTGGGTGCGCGCCGCCGTCGCCCGCATCACCACCCCCCTCCTGCCCGATGACTACCTTCATCTGGCGAACCCTTTGTGGTCGGCGCGCGAACTGCGCGGCCGCGTCGTCTCGGTGACGGGGGAAACCGCGGATTCGGCGACCATCGAGATCAAACCGGGATGGGGATTCTCGTTCGACTACCACCCCGGCCAGTATCTCGGCATCGGCGTGGACGTCGGCGGCCGCTGGATCTGGCGCTCCTATTCGCTTACGTCGGCCCCGGCGATCGCCGAGCGCACCCAGACCGTGTCCATCACGGTGAAGGCCATGCCCGAGGGTTTTCTGTCCTCACACCTGGTCACCGGCCTCAAGGCGGGCACCATCGTCCGGCTCGCCGCGCCCGCCGGCGAATTCGTGCTGCCCGAGCCGCTGCCGCCGAAACTGCTGTTCCTGACCGCCGGGAGCGGGATCACCCCGATCATCTCGATGCTGCGGACCGTGGAGCATCGCGGTCAGCGCTCCGATATCGTGCTCATCCACTCGGTGCCCGACCTAGATGGCGTGCTGTTCGCCGAGGAACTCGCGGGCTACGCGGAGCGCGGCATCGTCGACGTGCGTCTGCATCAGACCCGGGTCGGGGGGCGACTGACCGCCGACGACATTGCGGCCCTGTGTCAGGACTGGGCCCAGCGCGAGACCTGGGCATGCGGCCCGGGTGGCTTCCTTGAACTCGCTTCGAACATGTTTGCCAAGGCGGGCGCCACCGATCACCTCCACCTGGAACGGTTCGCGCTCGAACGTGGTGCGGCCGGTGAGCAGGGCGGCACGGTCGCTTTCACCCGGAGTGGCAAGACGGCGACCGTCGACGGGGCCACGACCCTCCTCGAGGCCGGCGAAGCGGCCGGAGTGCTGATGCCGTTCGGCTGCCGGATGGGGATCTGCCAGAGCTGCGTCGTGTCCGTCGAGTCGGGGGTCGTGCGCGACCTGCGCACCGGCACCGAACACGTGGCGGGCGAGCGGATCCAGACTTGCGTCAGCGCAGCGGCCGGCGACTGTTCGCTCGAGGTCTGACCACGCTCCACTAGAGCAGTTCGAGCAGGAACGGCAGTTCTTGCGTCGCATACCAGCCGAGGTCGAAGTCCTCGACGTCGCCGATCGCGAGTTCCGCATCGAGGTCGCCGAGATCGGCGGCATCGACGGCGGCGACCGCGGCTCTGACCGCCCCCTCGGCTTCGGCGCCGTCGACATGCACGGCTGCGATCGCCGCGCGTGGCACCGGGCCCGACAGTCTGACCACCGCGGCGTCGAGGTCGGGGCGCAGCGCGGCACCGTCGACGTCAGCGGCAACGACGACCCGACGCGGCGGCAGCGGGGCGAGGTCGCCGACCTCGCCGTCTAGGAGCCTCAGGCTGGCGCGCGCCGCCTCCCGTAGCGCCGCTTCCGACAGTTCTTCGTCATCACCGGCGGTATACGCCTCGCGCAGCGCCGGGGTCAGCGCGAAAGCCGTGCCGCCGACGGGGACGAACTCGCCCGACTCGTTCAACGACTGCAGCATCGCCAGCGTCGCCGGAATATATACCCGCATGTGTATCAGCCTCCGTCAGCGTCGCGCTCGGGCCGGAGCTCGTCGAACGCGTCATGGGTGTAGTCGACCATCGCCGGCAAGTCGTCGAGCACCCCTCGATCCCCGAGGAACGCGAACTCGACGCGGTCGGTGTAGGTGAGAACCGTGATCGCCAGCGCCCGGTTCGCCAAGAGCGCCGGCACGCCGAACATGCCGCGCACCGGCACTCCGCGCAGCCAGCGCTGACTGATCGGCTCCGCGGCGACCTCGATGGGCAGGTTGTAGGTGTGGCTGTTCCAGCTGGTGAACAATCGCGCCGCCAGCTCGCCGAACGGGACGAACCCGAGCTCCGGCAGCAGGGGGCCGGTCCGCCCCGCCTGCCGCGAAGCCGTGTGGGCATTGCGCTCGGCCAACCCCGCCACCTGCGCAATGACCACCGCCGGATTCGCCTCGCCAACCGGCAGATCGGTGACGAATCCGGGACCGTCCTCGCCGAACCATCCGGTGTTGCAGTCGACGTCGGCGTCATCCTCACCCACGATCGCCCGATCCCCCAGCGGCAGCACCACCCGCACCGAGTCGCCGGCGGCGAGGGTATACGTGAACGACAGCATCCATCGGCGCAGTACGCCGGTGATGATCGCCAACTCGACATCGCCCCGCGTACACCGATAGTGCGCCGCGACGCGGACCACCTCCGACGCGGAGATCGATGCGACCGCGAAGGTGCGCGTCGCCGTCGTCGCCCGGTTCAGCGGACTGTCGGGGGCAGAGTCGGCGAGCTGCGAAAGCACCTCGGTCACCTGGCTGACCGAGGCCCGAACCAGGGACCGCAGCCCGCCCAGCGGGCCATTGCCGCCCACGAGGTTCTCCACCAGCTCACCGGGGCGGGCCAGCCCCTCCGCGATTGCATCCACCGCGAGCTGGACAGAACTCGGTGACCTCTTGGGCATCCAGATGTCCTCGACGGACGCCGCAAGAGTGGGCTCGGCGTCGAGCAACACCTCCGAAAGTTCGGGCGAGCCCGCGTCGACCAGGCAGCGGTGGGTCTTGGTCAAGACCGCCATCGCACCATCGGCCAGCCCCTCGATTAGGTACATCTCCCACAACGGCCGCTCCAGGTCGAGGGGTCGCGACAGCACCCGGCCGATCAAGTCCTGCAGTTGCTCGGCCCCACCCGGCCGCGGCAGTCCGGCCCGGCGGACGTGAAAATTGATGTCGAAATCGGGATCGTCGGCCCACACCGGTCGGGCGAGTCCGAAGACCACCGGCTTGACGACCTGTCGGTAGTGCGGCGCGAATTGGATCCGGCCCTCGGTGAGCGCGACCAGCGATTGATAGTCCAGCCCACCGTCGCCGGACTCGGCCGTCGGCTCGATGATGATCAGCATGCCGATGTGCACCGTGGAAGAACCCTCGTCGAGGAAGTAGTACATTGCTTCGCGCGGGGTCAGCCGATTCACCATGATGTCGCGATCTTATCGGCCGACGGACACGAGTGCGCCAGGCATGGTCAGTCCAGCATCAAACCCTGCATCTGCCAGCACGCCGCCTTCGTCACCGCCATCCGGCCGGCGAACGCCCGCACCCGCCGCCCACAGGTGTAGCTCCCGAAGAACTCGGCCGCACAATCCCCGACGAATTGGATGTGCACCCGCCGCAGGCGTAGCCCGGCCGCCGCGGTCCGCGCGGCCGGTCCGGGCGCGGTGCGCGACTCATGGCGCGCCCGGCCCCGACTGAGGACGTGGTCGACAACGGGCGCGGCGACCAGCGGCCGCAGTGCGGTAACCGGACGCCGGCGGTCGACAACCTCCAGGACGACGGTCATCGCGGCAATGACGAACTCGCGCGCCGATGCCGCGGCGGTGTCGGCAGCCCGCCGGTCCGCGGCGGTGTCGGCAGCCCGCCGGTCCGCGGTGGGCACCGCACGCAGTCGCCCGGGAGCGGGGGGACGCGTCGCGTGCGGCCGCTCGGCGCCGTCGCCACACTCACATGCGGTCGCCCAGCGCCCCGGGTGCTCGAACTGCGGGGCCGGGCGAACCACGACGCTGCTGATGTCCATATACATGGGACGCAGCGCAGCGCGAAACGGTTCCATCCGAACCGAGGTGGCCGATCAGCGGCGGCGCTTGGCCTTGCTCGACGCCGGCTTGCCCCGCTTGGCGCGGCGGTTCGATCGACGACCGGCCGACGACGCAGCGGTCTCGGCCGACGGTTCGCCGGCTTCCTCGTCGAAAGCCGCCGTGTCACCGCTCTCATCCGGGCCGGTGAAGACCATCGGCACCTCGGTGGGCACGGCCGGCACGCCGCGCGCCCGCAGACCGGCCGGCACCTTCGACTCGTCGGCCGAGTCGGCGACCGGCCCGGTTGGCAGCTCTGGTTCCTGCTGGTAGGCCGGCTCGGTCTCCACCTGGGCGTTGAAAAGGAACCCGAGGGCCTCCTCCTTGATGCCCTCGAGCATGCCGTGGAACATATCGAAGCCCTCACGCTGGTACTCGACCACCGGATCGGCCTGGGCCAGTGAACGCAGATAGATGCCCTCGCGCAGGTAGTCCATCTCGTAGAGGTGGTCGCGCCACTTGCGGTCGATCACCGACAGCAGGATGCTGCGCTCGAGCTGGCGCATCGCCCCCTCCCCGGCCATCGCGTCGATGTCGTCCTCACGCTTGGCGTACGCGTTGTGGGCGTCGGCGACCAGGATCTCGCGCAGATCCTCGGCAGCAACGTCGTCGCGCTCCCCGAATTCGTTCTCGCCGAGCACCTGGCGCGGCGACAACTCGACCGGGTACAGCGTCCGCAGCGCCGCCCACAACTCGTCGACATCCCAATCCTCGGCGTAGCCCTCGCCGGTGGCGCCGTCGACGTAGGCACCGACGACATCGTCGATGAACTGCTGAACCTGCTCGCGGTGATCCTCGCCGGCGAGAATGGTGGAACGCTCACGGTAGATGACCTTGCGCTGTTCGTTCATCACCTCGTCGTACTTGAGGACGTTCTTGCGGACCTCGAAGTTCTGCTGCTCGACCTGCGTCTGCGCGGAGCGGATGGCCTTGGTGACCATCTTCGCCTCGATCGGCACATCATCGGGCAGGTTGACCCGGTTCATGATCGCTTCGAGCGCCGCACCGTTGAACCGGCGCATGAGTTCGTCTCCCAGCGAGAGGTAGAAGCGGGACTCACCCGGGTCGCCCTGGCGGCCCGAACGGCCGCGCAGCTGGTTGTCGATGCGCCGCGACTCGTGCCGCTCGGTGCCCAACACGTACAGGCCACCGGCGGCGCGGACCCTATCGGCCTCCCGCTCGGCATTCTCCCGCGCCAGGGTGATCGCCTCGTCCCACGCGGCCTCGTACTCCTCGGGCGTGTGCACCGGGTCCAGGCCCGCCTTGCGCAGCCGGCTGTCGGCGATGATGTCCGCGTTGCCGCCGAGCACGACGTCGGTGCCACGACCGGCCATGTTGGTCGCGACGGTGACCGCGCCGACCTGCCCCGCCTCGGCAATGATCTGCGCCTCCTGCTCGTGGAACTTCGCGTTCAGCACGTTGTGCGGGATCTTGCGCCGCTGCAGCTGGCGCGACAGGTACTCCGAGCGCTCCACGCTCGTTGTACCGATCAGCACCGGTTGACCCTTCTCGTGCCGCTCGGCGATGTCGTCGACGACCGCGTCGAACTTCGCCTCTTCGGTCTTGTAGATCAGGTCGGTCTGATCCTTGCGGATCATCGGCTTATTGGTCGGGATCGGCAGGACGCCCAGCTTGTAGATCTGGTCGAACTCGGCGGCCTCGGTGTCGGCGGTACCCGTCATTCCGGCCAGCTTGTCGTACATGCGGAAGTAGTTCTGCAGGGTGATCGTGGCCAGCGTCTGGTTTTCGGCCTGGACTTCGACGCCCTCTTTCGCCTCGATCGCCTGGTGCAGGCCCTCATTGAAGCGCCGGCCGTCGAGGACGCGTCCGGTGAACTCGTCGACGATGACGACCTCGCCGTTGCGGACGATGTAGTCCTTGTCCCGGTGAAAGAGTTCCTTGACCTTGATGGAGTTGTTCAGGTACCCGACCAGCTGCGAATTCGCCGCGTCGTAGAGATTCTCGACGCCCAACTGGTCTTCGACGAAGGAGACCCCGACTTCGTGCACGCCGATGGTCTTCTTCTTGATATCGACCTCGTAGTGCACGTCCTTCTTCATCAGCGGGGCCAGTCGGGCGAACTCGACGTACCACTTGCTCGACGAGTCTGCGGGGCCGGAGATGATCAACGGGGTGCGGGCCTCGTCGATGAGGATCGAGTCGACCTCGTCGACGATGCCGAAGGTGTGGCCGCGCTGTACCTGCTGGTCGAGGGCGTGGGCCATGTTGTCGCGCAGGTAGTCGAAGCCGAACTCATTGTTGGTGCCGTAGGTGATATCGGCGTCGTAGGCGCGCTTGCGCGCCTCCGGCGACATCGCCGACAGGATCACGTCGGTCTCCAGGCCGAGGAATCGGTGCACGCGACCCATCCACTCCGAGTCGCGCTTGGCGAGGTAGTCGTTCACCGTCACCACGTGCACCCCCTTGCCGGCGAGCGCGTTCAGGTAGGCCGGCAGTACACAGGTCAGGGTTTTGCCCTCACCGGTCTTCATCTCGGCGATATTGCCGAAGTGCAGCGCCGCGCCACCCATGATCTGGACGTGGAAGTGCTTCTGGTCCAAGACGCGCCAGGCCGCTTCACGGGCTACTGCAAACGCCTCGGGCAACAACTCGTCAAGTGTCTCGCCATCGGCGAGCCGCTCCTTGAATTCGTCGGTCTTGGCCCGCAGTTCATCGTCGGTGAGCGCGGCGGTCTCGTCTTCAAGCGCTTCGACGTGACCGGCGATCACGTCGAGTCGCTTGACCATCCGGCCTTCGCCGACGCGGAGCAGCTTGTTCAGCACTGGCAATCCCTTGTGTTAACCGTGAGTGTCTCGCCCGATCTGAGCGCCCCGAGTCGGAGCGCTCAGATCGGGCCCTTTGACATGGTACGGAACACTGGGACTCGGTGCGCCAGCGCGTCGACTCGGCGGCGATCAGGTCAGGCGTAGCAGGCCATAGTCGAACGCGTGGCGGCGGTACACCACCGACGGCTGATCGGACTCCTTGTCGTAAAACAGGAAGAAGTCGTGCCCGACGAGTTCCATCTCGTAAAGCGCGTCGTCAACCGTCATCGGCACCGCCGGGTGTTCCTTGATTCGCACGATCTGCCCTGGTTCGTGGTCGTCAACCGGGTAGTGGTCGAGATCGGCATCGGCGATCGACGCCGCCGCGCTGCCCGCCAAGTCTCCCGCACCCGTGGCGGTTGCCTCGGCCAATGATGTCGGGGTGCGCAACCCGTAATGGACCTCGCGGCGCGTCTTGGCCCGGCGCAGTCGCGAATTCATCCGGTCCAGCGCCAGTTCGAGCGCCGCATAAAAGTTGTCGCCGCCCGCCTGCGAGCGGACCACCGGACCTTTGCCGGTCGCGGTGACCTCGACCTGCTGACACGCTTTGGATTGTCGGCGGTTGCGCTCGTGATACAGCTGCACGTCGAACCGGAAGATCGCCGGGTCCAGGCGTTCAAGGCGGGCCAGTTTGTCCACCACGTACTCGCGATAATGGTCGGGGATTTCCACGTTGCGACCGGAGAAGTTGACTGCCGCATTCGGCTCGACCGGGTTTTGGGAGACCACCGTGCCCGGCGGGCGGGCGAACGCCGCCTGCGCGTCGAAAGGCTGCTCCTCCTCACGCCGACCGGCCTTGGACTCGCGCTGACCTTTGCGGTGAATAACAGACGACATACAACTTCCTCCTACTGGCGGAACGACTCGATGCGGTGCGTGCCAGCCGGGCAGCTGACACTGAAGTGGCGGCGGCCTCACCTCCTTGTCGTCGCTGCTGCGACCGGAGTGGGAATGGTGATTCCGACGGTAGTCCCCTCGGCACACCCCTGCCAGGTTTTGCCTCACCGCGCGCGCCGACAGTGGTGTGATGGTGTCGAGGGGGACTCGCTTGGATGAATCAGGGCACCGATTCTCATCCGGGGCGTTGTTTGGCGCGCTGGTCGACCTTGTGCTGCCCGTCGTCTGCGGGGGCTGCCGATCGCCCGGATCGCCGTGGTGCGATTGCTGCGCGCAGCACCTCGCCGACGATCCCCGGCGCGTCCTCCCCCGTACGCCGGTACCAGTCGGCGTGTGGGCGTGCGGGCCCTACCGCGGCCCGCTGCGCAGTGCGATCATCGCCGCCAAGGAGCACGGGCGCCGGGACCTCGTCGAGCCACTCGGCGGCGCCCTGGCCCGGTCGCTGATCACCCTGGCGCGCTGGGGCGAACTCCCCGACGCCGACCGCCTGCTGTTGATCCCCGCACCCACCCGACTGGCCGCCGCCCGGCGCCGCGGCGGCGATCCCGTCGAGGCCTATTGCCGCGCCGCCGCACAGCACCTGGGTCCCGGCGTCGGCGTCACCCGTCTGCTGCGCACGAGTGGGTGGGTCCACGACTCCGCCGGACTGTCGGCCGGCGCCCGGGTCGAGAACCTGCGCGGCGCGATCCGGCTGCGCACCGATCACCCACTCCCACCGGCGTTTTCGGCCCGGCCCGCCATCGTCCTCGTTGACGACGTCGTCACCACCGGAGTCACCGTCGCCGAGTCCATCGGGGCGCTGCACCGGTCTGGCGTGGCCGTCTCGGCCGTCGTCGTACTCGCGGCCGCCGATTGAAGACCGGCAGACAGGTTCCGCCGGGGCGCGGCCGTTGGTAGGTTCACCGTATGTCGACATCCACGACGCCCGTCCGCGAACTGCTCCTCAACCCGCGCACCTACGATCCAGCGCAGTTCGACGACGAGACTCGTCGTCTGCTCCGCGCCACCATCGACTACTTCGAAGGCGTCGGCAAGCAGGAACTGCTGCGGCGCGATCGGGATGCCGAGTGGATCGACGACTTTCTCGGGTTCGTCCACCGGGAGAATCTGTTCGCGACCTTCTTGACCCCGGCCGCCTACGCCGACGGCCACCCGAATCGCCGGTGGGATGCCGCGCGCAATGCCGCCCTCAGCGAGATCCTCGCGTTCTACGGGCTGAGCTACTGGTACGCCGAGCAAGTCACCATTCTCGGACTCGGGCCGATCTGGATGAGCGCCAACGACGCCGCCAAACGCCGGGCCGCCCAGCAGCTCAATGCCGGCGGGGTCATGGCGTTCGGGCTTTCCGAGCAGTCCCACGGGGCAGATCTGTACAACACCGACATGCTGCTCACGCCGGATGGCGCCGGCGGATTTACCGCATCCGGGGAGAAGTACTACATCGGCAACGGCAACGTGGCGGGCATGGTGTCGGTGTTCGGGCGGCGCACCGACCGTGAGGGCCCAGACGCCTACGTCTTCTTCGTCGCCGACGCCCGGCATCCGGACTATCACCTCATCGAGAGCGTCATCCACGGCCAGATGTACGTCAGCACCTTCGCCCTGACGAACTATCCGGTGGCGGCCGGCGACGTCCTGCACACCGGCAAGGATGCGTTCGCCGCGGCCCTCAACACGGTCAACATCGGCAAGTTCAACCTGTGCAGCGCCTCGGTCGGCTTGTGCGAGCACGCGTTCTACGAGGCGATCACCCACGCCAACAACCGGATCCTCTACGGCCGGCGCGTCACCGACTTCTCCCACGTCCAGGCCAACTTCGTCGAAGCGTTTACCCGGCTGGTCGCGATGAAGCTGTTCAGCACCCGGGCGATCGACTACTTCCGGAGCGCGAGCCGCGACGACCGCCGCTATCTCCTGTTCAATCCGCTGACCAAGTCGAAGGTCACCTCCGAGGGTGAACGGGTCGTCACCCTGCTGCTCGATGTCGTCGCGGCCAAGGGCTACGAGAAGCGCACCTTCTTCCAGCAGGTGAACCGATTCGCGGGCTGGCTGCCCCGGCTGGAGGGAACCGTCCACGTCAACGTGTCCCAAATTGTGAAGTTCATGCCGAACTATCTGTTCCGCCCGGCACAGTACCCCGCGGTCCCGCCGCGTCCCGACGCCACCGACGACGCGTTCTTCTTCGCCCAGGGGCCGCTCGGCGGCGCCGGACAGGTCCAATTCGACGACTGGACGCAGGCCTATGAGCGCAATGCGGCACAGCCCAACGTGGCACTGTTCTACGAACAGGCGAAAGCCCTCGCCGACCTGCTCACGACGGCCGCGCCGAGTGCCGAACAACTCGAGGAACTGGACTTCCTGCTCATCCTCGGGCACCTGTTCTCGCTCATCGTCTACGGGCAGTTGATCCTCGAGCAGGCTGAGATCATCGGGCTCGACGACGCGATCCTGGATCAGATCTTCGCGGTTGCGGTCCAAGACTTCTCCGCATACGCCGTCGCGCTGCACGGCAAGACGGCGGCGACCGAGGCGCAGCAGGCCTGGGCACTGGGCGCCATCGCGCGCCCGGCGGTCGACGCGGATCGCTACCAGCGGGTGTGGGAGACGGTCCGCTCGTTCGACGGCGCGTACGAGATGCCCTGACGCCACACCTGCTACGGCAGCACCGGGGCCATCTCGGGACCCTTTGCCGCGGGCACGTCGGCCCAGGTCTGGTCGCGGTCGCCCGAACTGGTCGACAACACGAGCACGCCCCGGGTATCGGCAACATAGATCGACGACAGGTTCGCCGCGACGGCGTGCACCGGCGGAGCCAGGTTGCCCGACGCCAGCCCGACGGCGGGCAGCCCCGACACCGGCACCTGGGTGACCGGTGACTCGGTGGCGTCGCGCGCGACGACCAGCGTCGTCGGCGACGCCCAGTCGAGGGCGACGGCCCGGTTGCCGATGTTGTACGCCGCAAACCGCGGATGAGCGAGGTCGACTTGCCGGCCGTCGCGTTCCTCGATCACCGCGAACAACACTTGACCGGCAACGATGAGCGCCACTCGGACACCGTCGGGCGACACCTGCAGATCGGTGATCGGCCCGTGGGCCAGCGCCGACAGCGCGGCCGTGTCGGCGACCGCGGTGTGCCCCCCGGTTTCATCGCTCACCCAGCGCGTCGGCCGGCCGTCCACCACTGCCCACACATCGCCATCCGCACCAAACGCCGGCCGGGTGATCGAGGTGCCCGACGCCAACGGCTGCACCGGGCCGTCGTAGCGTCCGGTGACCAGTTGGGCGCGGGGCCCGCCCGGTGGCGTCTCGACGGGCGCGGCGGGTGCTACCGGCCGTGGTGAGCGAACCGCGGCCACCCGGGATCGGTCGCTACTCAAACTCGCCGAGGCGATTTGGGCGCCGTCGTTGAGGTTCCCGCCCACCGGCGTCAGCTTGCCGTCGACGACGCTCTGCAGCCGGCCGTTGCTGATCACATCCAGCCGATCAGTCTGGCCCGATGAGGCCGTCGGCGAGTAACGCTGCACATCGGCGAGCCTTATCCCCTCGGGGCGGTCCGGTAGCAGCGGCGCCCCGTCCAGCGTGATCTCGTACGGCGCCGGCGCGTCGACACTGTTCAACGTCCACACCAGTTGGGCGGCCATCAATGCGCGATCAGCGGCATTCGGTGTTCCCGCGCGCCGGAGATCGATCCGCACCCCGCCGGCCTCCCGGCGGGCCACCTCGCCGACTTCGGTCTGCGCCGGTATCGCCGACGTGGTGGCGCCCACCAGGTCCAGGCTGGGGCCGGCGAGCAATCGCGCGACGACCGACGCCGTTCCGGTCTGCCCGATATAGAACCACCGCGGGTCGCCGATAAGCCGTGCGCGACTGCGGTCCGCGAAAAAGAGGGTGACCAGCCGGTAGGTCGCCTCGAACTGGGTGCGATCAATCAGCACTGCGGGGGGCGGCGGCCCGTCGATGCGCCAGCCCAGCGGCGTGCGGGTGAGCCGAACCGTGGCCTCCACCCGGCCCGTGGCCGGCAGCAGCTGGCCGTTGACCTTCAGGGAGGCCGTGTTGTCCCCGATGATGCGCACCGTCGCCGCGGTGTCGGTGCGCGAATCCACCAGCACGCTGACATTGCTCAACACCGCCGAGTCGCCGCGGTCATCCCACCGGGACCCGTTCGCGGGGGTGAGGAAGGCCCGCGCTGCGGAGTGGGCTGCGGTGGGGTCGGCGGTCGCCCTCAGAAATGCGCGCACCAGCGCCTCCGGATCCATCGCAGCATCCGGCTTGGGCAGCGGCTTGGCGTCGGGACGCCGCTCGAAAGTCTTCAACGGCTGCGGCGACGAGTCGTTGGGGATCACCACGCAGCCGGTGGCCACGACCGCCACGACCGCCAGCACTGCCACCAGCACCCCGCGGGCGCGCGCGACCGTCATCGCGAGCCGCCGCTGGGGGCCGGGCCCGAACGCACGTCGAGCGGCCGGAGCGGCAATGGACTGCCGAGCACCTTGTGGCCGCGTTTGAGCGGCAGGGTGAGACGGAAGTTCGAGCCCTGCCCCGGCTCGCCCCACGCCTCCAGCCGCCCCGAGTGCAGATTGGCGTCCTCCACGCTGATCGCCAAGCCGAGGCCGGTGCCGCCGGAGCGGCGGTACCTCGACGGGTCCGAGCGCCAGAATCGGTTGAACACCAACTTCTCCTCTCCAGGGCGCAATCCGACGCCACGGTCGCGAACGGTCACCGCCACCGCATCGCCGTCGGTTCGCATCGTGAGCGTGACGGGACGCTGCTCGGAATGATCGATGGCGTTGGCCAGCAGGTTGCGCAGAATCCGTTCCACGCGGCGGGGATCGATCTCCGCGATGACCGGCTCCTCGGGGAGGTCGACAACAAGCTCGGTCCCGGTTTCGTCGGCGAGGTGGCGCACGGTCTGCAGTGCCCCGTCGATCGGGATGGACATCGACATGTGCTCAGCCGCGAGCTCGGCCATCCCCGCGTCATGGCGGGAGATCTCGAGGAGCTCGTTGAGGAGCGTCTCGAACCGGTCGAGCTCCTTGTCGAGGAGTTCGACCGACCGCTTGCGCACCGGGTCAAGATCGTCGCGGCCGTCGTAGAGCAGATCCGATGCCATCCGCACCGTCGTCAACGGTGTGCGCAGCTCGTGCGACACATCCGAGGTGAACTGTCGTTGCAGACCGCCGAATTCTTCGAGGTGCGCGATCTGGCGCTGCAGGCTCTCGGCCATATCGTTGAAGGCCACCGCCAGCCGGGCCATATCGTCTTCGCCGCGCACCGGCATCCGCTCGGACAGCTGGCCGGCGGCGAACCGAACGGCGACCCGCGCCGCCGAGCGCACCGGCAGCACCACCTGCCGCGACACCAGCCATGCGATGGCCGTCAGCAGGCCGAGCAGGACCACGCCGCCGGTGAAGAGCGTTCGGAAGACGAGTTTCACCGTGTCCTCTTCAGCCGTCAACGGAAACACCAGGTAGATCTCGAGGCCGGGGATCGCCGCATTGGTCGGGCTACCGACCAGCAGGGCCGCTGTGTTCGCGCCGTCGGTCGTCTCCACGGTCGAATACTGGTAGGCAACCTGTCCGCTCTGCACCATCGTCCGCAGGTTCGCCGGTATCGCGCCGACCGGCCCGACGCCGGTGACGGCGCCGCCGCTGCCCGGGCCGCGCACCAGCAGCACAGTGTCGAATGCGCCCACCGCGCGCGAACCGGTACCGGATTCGCCGGTGTCGCGTTCGGTCAACAGGGCCCGCGTCTGGCGCAGCCGGGTGATCACCGGAGTGCTCGGGTCGGGACTCGCCAGGTCGCGCTCGACGACGACGCGGGCGCGATCAATCTCCTCGCCGGCGGCGACCAGCTTCGCGTCCAACAGGCTGTTGGTGATCTGCGACATGAGGACGAAGCCCAAGACCACCAAGACGACGAGCGAGAGGACGAGTGTCGACACGATAACGCGCAGTTGTAGGGAGCGCCGCCACACGCCGCCAAAACTGTTGCCGATCCGGGTCAGGGTTCGGCGCAGTCTGGCGGTCGCACTGTTGGGGCGGCGCGGACGGGGGGCTCGCCCCCGCCCGGAACGCTCGGTCACGGCGGCCCGGCTTTGTAGCCGACACCCCTCACGGTCAGGACGATCTCGGGGTTCTCCGGATCAGTCTCCACCTTGGCGCGCAGGCGCTGCACGTGCACGTTCACCAGTCGCGTATCAGCCGGGTGGCGGTAACCCCACACCTGCTCCAGCAACACATCGCGGGTGAACACCTGGCGGGGCTTGCGGGCCAGCGCCACGAGCAGATCGAATTCGAGCGGCGTCAACGAGATCTGCGCCCCGTCACGCGTCACCTTGTGCGCCGGCACGTCGATCTCCACCGGACCGATGGACAGCATCTCGGCGGGTTCGTCGTCGGTTCGACGCAGCCGGGCCCGGATGCGTGCGATCAGTTCTTTCGGCTTGAACGGCTTGACCATGTAGTCGTCGGCGCCGGACTCGAGCCCCAGTACCACGTCGACGGTGTCGGTCTTGGCCGTCAGCATGACGATCGGCACGCCGGAGTCCTGCCGCAGCACGCGGCAGACGTCGATTCCGTTCATTCCCGGCAGCATCAGATCTAGCAGCACCAGATCGGGTCGAACTTCGCGCACCGCGGTAAGCGCCTGGGTCCCGTCGGCGACGTGGAATGGCTCGAAGCCCTCACCGCGAAGCACGATGGTCAGCATCTCCGCAAGCGCGGCGTCGTCGTCGACGACCAGGACACGTGGCTTCATGCGGTCCATAGTGACACTTCCGTGACCTGTTGGCCGGTACCGACGCGCCGAACCCGACGACCGCACGAATCGCTGGCCTGCGGTGGCGCGTCTAGGATCCAGACCGTGGCCACGTTCATCGCCGTCGAGGGAATCGACGGAGCAGGTAAGCGCACCCTCGTCGAGGGGCTGCGCCGGCAATGGGAGACCGGCGGCGTCCGGGTGGCGACAGTCGCCTTCCCGCGCTATGGCGAGTCGATCCACGCCGATCTCACCGCCGAGGCCCTGCGCGGCGGACATGGCGACCTGTCGCAGAGTGCCTACGCAATGGCCCTGCTCTTCGCCCTCGATCGCCGCGATTGTGCGCGGCGACTTCGCGAGCTGATCGACGACTACGACGTGGTCATCGCCGACCGGTACGCGGCGTCGAACGCCGCTTACACCGCCGCCCGCCTCGCCGACAACTCGGTGCGCGAGGCGGTGGCGGCGACCGAATGGGTGCGCGCCCTGGAATTCGACCGGTTCGGCCTACCGGTTCCCGATCATCAGCTGTTCCTCGGCGTGCCGGTAGCCCTCGCCGCCCAGCGAGCGGTGTCCCGGGCGGCCGGCGACGCGAGTCGCGACCGGGACCGCTACGAGCGCGACTCGACACTTCAGGAACGCGTGGACGAGGCCTACCGCGGCCTGGCCGCGGCACAGTGGGTTTCGCCGTGGCGAATACTGTCCGGCGCACCGGAGCCGGACCTGGCACAAGATCTGCTCCGCTGACACCGCCTCGGTGCTGACACCTTCTCAGCACTGAACCCGCTCGGTGCTGAACGTCGTCAGCGCTGATCGCTGCGCAGCGGATGCCCGGCGGGCACTTCCACGAGGACGACCGGCACCCCGTCGGGATCGGTCAGCCACATCTCGATCAGGCCCCACGGCTCGGTCCGTGCGTCACGGGCGATCCGAACTCCGGCAGCCTCCACTTGTGCCCGCGCAGTAGCGATATCGCGCACCTGCAACCAGATGTCGGCCGCCGGCCGCCCGGCTGGCGCCGGCGCCACCGGCGAACGATGGCCCGCGATCTCGATCAGCCCCTGCCCCGCGAAGAAGACCGTCCCGCCGGGGTACTCGCGGTAGACCGCCAGCCCCAACGCATCCCGGTAGAAGGCCAGGGTCTTCTGGTAGTCGGCGGGCCGCAGCAGCAGGCGGCTGCTCAGGATCTCGACCATGCCGGCTCCGGGGCCTAGTAGCGGTAGTGCTCGGGCTTGTAGGGTCCTTCGACATCGACGCCGATGTACTCCGCCTGCTCCTTGGACAGCTTCGTCAAGGATCCGCCGAGCGCCTCGACATGGATCCGCGCCACCTTCTCGTCGAGATGCTTGGGCAGTCGGTAGACCTCGTTGTCGTATTCGTCGTTCTTGGTCCACAGCTCGATCTGCGCGATGACCTGGTTGGAGAAGCTGTTGCTCATCACAAACGACGGGTGACCGGTAGCATTGCCCAGGTTCAGCAGGCGGCCCTCGCTCAGCACGATGATGCTGTGACCGTCGGGAAAGACCCACTGATCGACCTGCGGCTTGACCACGATTCGGGTCAGCCCCGGCGCGGACTCCAGTCCCGCCATGTCGATCTCATTGTCGAAGTGGCCGATGTTGCCCAGGATCGCCTGGTTCTTCATCTTCGCCATGTGCTCGAAGGTGATGATCCCAAGGTTGCCGGTCGCGGTGATCACGATGTCCGCCGCGCTGATGGCCTCGTCGACGGTCACCACGTCGAAGCCGTCCATGAGGGCCTGCAACGCGTTGATCGGGTCGATCTCGGTGACCTGCACCCGGGCGCCCTGTCCGGCGAGGGATTCCGCACACCCCTTGCCGACATCGCCGTAACCGCAAATCAGCACCTTCTTGCCGCCGATGAGTACATCTGTGCCGCGGTTGATGCCGTCGATCAGCGAATGCCGGGTGCCGTATTTGTTGTCGAATTTGCTCTTCGTGACCGAGTCGTTGACGTTGATCGCCGGGAAGGACAGGTCACCGGCCGCGGCGAATTGGTAGAGACGAAGGACCCCGGTCGTGGTCTCCTCGGTGACGCCGCGGATGGACTCGGCGATCGTCGTCCACTTGTCCTTGTCCTGTTCGAAGCCGGCGCGCAGCAGGTCGAGGAAGACTTTGTACTCGGCAGAGTGATCGTCGCTGGCAGGCGGGACGACCCCGGCCTTCTCGAACTCGGCGCCGCGGAGGACGAGCATCGTCGCGTCCCCGCCGTCGTCGAGGATCATGTTGGCCGGCGCCGGATTGCCGTCCGCGCCAGCCGGCCAGGTCAGCATCTGCTCTGCGCACCACCAGTACTCCTCGAGTGTCTCGCCCTTCCAGGCGAACACCGGGACACCCGTCGGCTCGTCGACGGTGCCGTTCGGACCGATGACGACGGCCGCCGCCGCATGGTCCTGGGTGGAGAAGATGTTGCAGGACGCCCAGCGCACCTCGGCGCCGAGGGCGACGAGGGTCTCGATCAACACCGCGGTCTGGATCGTCATGTGCAGCGAGCCGGAAATCCGCGCCCCCCGCAGCGGCTGCACGCCGGCATATTCGCTGCGCAACTCCATCAGCCCGGGCATCTCGTGCTCCGCGAGCCTGATCTCGGTACGGCCGAATGCCGCGTCCCCCAGGTCGGCGACCTTGAAGTCGATTCCATTGCGGCGGTCAGCGGTCGGCGTGGCCTTGGACACGAGGCTCATTTACTCCCCTAATCGGTTCCTCCCGGGCCGAACGTGGCCGGGCGGTGCGGTAAGTCCCGATCAGGCTATCGTGTCGGACTGCTTGTCGTTCCACGCGGGCAGCTCCCCGCGCTCGCGCCGCGCCAACACCGAATGCTTGCGGCCGTAAGCGACATAGACCACCAGTCCCACCGCCATCCAGATGACGAAACGCAGCCAGGTCTCGAGTGACAGGTTGAGCATCAGCCAGCCGCAGGCGATCACGGCGATGATCGGTGTGAACGGGACCAGTGGAACCCGGAATCCACGCGGCAGGTCTGGCCGCGTCTTGCGCAGGATGATCACGCCGATGCACACCAGCACGAACGCGAAGAGGGTGCCGATATTCACCATCTGCTCCAGCGCGAACATGTCGAAGAAGGCGGCCAGCAGGGCCGCGACCACTCCGACGATGATGGTCATGCGCACGGGCGTGCCGCGCGTCCCGGTCTTGGCCAGGCTCGGCGGGAAGAGGCCGTCACGGGCCATCGCGAACCCGATACGGGTCTGCCCGAGGAGCAGGACCATCACCACGGTCGTCAAACCGGCCAGGGCGCCGAGGTTGATCACCCACTCGGCCCAGGTGACCCCGTGCGCCTTGAATGCGGTCGACAAGGTCGATTGGACGAGCTCGTTGTTCGGCCCGCGCTTATCGGCGAGGTCGGTGTACGGGACCATGCCGCTGAGCACGATGGAGACACCGACGTAGAGGACCGTGACAATCGCCAGCGAACCGAGGATGCCGCGCGGCATGTCGCGCGCCGGGTTCTTGGTCTCCTCCGCGGTGGTGGCGATCACATCGAACCCGATGAACGCGAAGAAAACCAGCGACGCAGCGGCCAGCAGGCCGTACCAGCCGAAGCTGCTCCCCGTCGCTCCGGTCATCCACGAGAACACCGTCTGATGAATGCCCTCCCCGTGCGAGCCCGTCGTCGCGGGCGGGACGAACGGGTGGTAGTTCTTCGGCGAGATGTAGAACAGGCCGACAACGATCACCAACAGGACGACACCGACTTTGATGGCGGTGATCACCAGCGACACCCGGGACGACAGCTTCGTCCCCAGGGCCAGGAGCGTTGTCAGCACGGCAATGAGGACCACCGCCCCCCAGTCGACGTCGATCGAGCCCACGCGAACGACGGCGGCCCCGTCGGAACCGAGCACCTTGCCCAGGTAGAGCGACCAGCCCTTGGCCACGACCGAACTGGCGAGGGCGAGTTCGAGGATCAGGTCCCACCCGATGATCCAGGCCACGAATTCCCCGAATGTCGCATAGGAGAACGTGTAGGCACTGCCGGCGACCGGCACGGTTGAGGCGAACTCCGCGTAGCACAGCGCGGCCAGGCCACAGGTGACGGCGGCGACGACGAAGGCGATGGACACCGACGGCCCGGCGACGTTGCCCGCGGTCCGCGCGGTCAGGGTGAAGATTCCGGCACCGATCACGACCGCGACCCCGAAGACGGTCAGGTCCCAGGCGCTGAGGTCGCGGCGCAGCCTGGTGTCGGGATCGTCGGTGTCGGCCATCGACTGCTCGATGGATTTGGTCCGTGTGAACGAATTTCTCATCGCTGCCTGCCTTCGTCGGCATCACCGTCGGCGTCGGTGCCGCGGTCGATGTCGGGCTCGATATAGATGACCCGGGCGTGCGGCACCGCCTGGCGAATCGCCGCCTCAGCCGAGTCGATGGTGCGCGCGATCGTCGACGCGTGCTTGGTTCCGGGAATCGCGACCTTCACGCCGACCAGCAGTTCTTCCGGCCCGAGGTACTGCGTCTTCAGATGGATGACCCGCTGCACGTTGGGCTCCGCGTCGATCGCCGCGACAATGGCGCGTTCCTCATCCGGGGTGGCCCCTTCGCCGAGTAGCAGGCTCTTCATCTCGATGATCAGGACAATGGCAATGATACCGAGCAACAGGCCGATCCCGACTGTGCCGAGGCCGTCCCACAACCCATTTCCGGTAAGCCAGGTCAGGCCGACGCCGATGAGCGCCAGCAGGAGGCCGACCAATGCGCCGGCGTCCTCCAGGAGCACGACGGGGAGTTCTGGTGTGCGGGAGGTACGGATGAACCGCCACCAGCTGGCGCGGCCCTTCAGCGGCTTCGATTCGCGGACCGCGGTGCGGAAGCTGTAGCTCTCCAGTGCGATTGCGAATACGAGGATCACCACTGCGATGACCGGCGAGCTCAGCTCATGATCGTGGGCATGCCTGATCTTTTGATAGCCCTCGTACAAAGCGAACAACGAGCCAAGGGTGAACAGCACCAGGGCAACGATGAACGAGTAGAAGTAACGAGCACGTCCGTAGCCGAACGGATGGAGCTTGTCTGCTTCCTTGCCCGCCCGCTTCTGTCCGAGGAGCAATAGCGCCTGGTTGGAGGTATCGGCGACTGAGTGCACACCCTCGGCGAGCATTGACGACGAACCGGTGACCGCCCAGCCGACAAATTTTGCCGCGGCGATACCGGCGTTTGCCGTCAATGCGGCGATGATCGCCTTCTTGGATCCTTCAGTCGACAACGTGTCACCTCGTGTTGCGAGCGGATGATTCGCAAAGACTACCTGCCGCTCCGTCGACCCATCGGGCGACGGCGCAATGCCGCGCGGGACCCGCCGCCGCCCGAGTGGACGACGACGGCCCCCCGGCAATTACACAGCGAAAGTGCGCCCCACCCGCAGGTCGGTGTTGCCCATCGTCGACGACGCCTTCGACACGGCGTTGCTCAGATTGTTCAACCGGCCCCGCGACTCGTCGAACACCCGGTCCCAGTGTTGTTGCGCTTCCCCATACGCCTGTGCGCCTTGTACCGATTGCCACTGCGATGCGAGGGCGTTGACTTGGGTGCGTAACTGACCCGACAATTGTTCGAGGCGGGCGAAGTTCCTGTTCAGATCCCCGGTGAGCGTGTCGAGGGCGGCGAAATCGTATTGAATGACACTCATTTTGGTTGCTCCTTACTTCTGCGGTTGGGATCAGACGGCCAGTGAACCGGCGATCGTGGTGGCGCCCGAGTCGTCCTCATCGCCGTACCCGGCGAAGGAGGAGGTGAGCTTGGCCTTGATGTCCTCGAGGGCCAGGTTCAGCTTGGTTGCGCTCGCGTTCCAGTCTGCGTGTGTCGTGTCGTAGGCGCCCGACGCACGCCCCTTCCAGGTGGTGGCCGCGTTCTGCGACGCCGTCTGGATGGCGCGGATGACCTGCTGCATCTCGTCGACGATTCCGGCCACCGACTTGGCCGATGCCATCGAGGCGGCGACGTCGAGGTTGAGCCCTGATCCGGGCATGGTGTTCCCCCTTCATTCTTCGGGTCGGCTCACACGGGTGTGTGTGCCGAGTTCGTAGCGGTGGGGTCGGCAACCCGCACCTGGTCTCCGGTCGCGAGCTGCACCCAGGTCAGCGGCTCTGCCGCGGCCGTGCTCGGCGGTGATGCCTCGACCGCCCCGGCGGAGATCGATGCGGCGGTGGGCGCGGTGCGCCCGGCTGCCACCGTTGGCGCGCCCGCGATCGGGCCGACGGGGCCGGGCGGCGCGTCGCGGCGCGGCGCAACACCGGGCTGCGCCGGCCGGTCGACGTCGGTGGTGCGCGCCGCGGCGGACCATCGGGTTCCCCGGTTCCCGAGCCCGACGGTCCGGAACGTCCCCAGCACCCGGGGCGGCATCGCGGCCAAGCCCGCCGGTATCGCGCCCGCCGACGACGAGCCACATTTCGACGACTCGACTCTCGCGGCCGAGGATCCGCTCGTGTCTCGCACGAGCACTGGGACCCGATCGGATCGCGGTGGCGCCGTCACGACCGGGGTACAGTCGCGCTCATAGTCGGCCATCACGCGCGCGGTGGTGACGGCCAGCTCTGCCCCGGCCCGCTGGGCCGCAGCAATACCGCCGGTCATAGCCGCGGCGACAGTGCTCAGCCGGGCCCGCGCATCGTCGATCGCCGAGGCGGCGGGCATCGCGAGTCGGGCGGTTTCGGCGGCGCCGGCGGCACCGCGGACCAGTTCGCTCTGCTGTCGAGCCCGATGTGCCAGGGCGTCGAGCCACCCCGGCACGCCGGCCACTGCGCGGCGCGCGGCTGCCGCTCCCGTCGAGTCCCACTCCGCCTGCAAGTCCTGAATGGACCGCCGCGTCGCGGTGACCAGTGCGTCGAGGTCGCCGGCAAGGTCGGCCCAGGACTGCGCACAGTGCCACAGCGGCGCCGCCCCAGGACCAGCCATCAGATCGGTGCGCAGCTGATCGGGACGCCGGGTCGCCCAGTCGACGCCGGTGAAGCCGACTCTCGTGGTCATGATGGGCTCACTCCAGCGGGGTCAGTGCCGTCGCGTCGGCCGCGCTAAGCGCATCCGCCTGCGCCTGGACTATGGCGGCGAACTCGCGCAGCGCACGTGCCCCGCCGGTCAGGTCGGCCTCGATATCGCTAGCCGCGCACACCAGCTTCGCCGCCACCCGGCGACTCACCTCGTCGTTGCCGGCCGCCAGCGGCGTGCGAACCGTCGCCTCGTCGACGATGTGGGCCAGCCGGTCGGCAATCCGGTTGAGCGCGGCGCCGACGCCGGCCAGCCCATCGGGGTTTGCGCGCAGATTCGATGTCATGACAACAATTCCTCTCTCAGTGCGGCGAGCCGTGCCGCCGCCGCGTCATCTACCGGACCCAAGCCGGTGTCGTCGGGTCCATGGGCCGATGGCCGGCCGTCGTCGCCGAACACCGCCGGGGCGCAGGCCCGCTCGCACTCGGCGACGGCGTCCGGGGACTTGAGCACGACGGGAGATCCGCCGATCACCCGCCCGACCGCGTGGGCACCGCCCATCGCCCCCACCCCGGCCATCGGTGCGACCGTGCCACCGGATCCGAGCACTCCGGCCTGACTCGGCGCCGGCGTGGACGCGGCCACCGCTCCGGCAGGTTCGGTTCCGCCGAGACCGGCGGTGCGCGCCGCATATCGCGCGGTGACCTCACGGTTGCCGGCGTCACCCAGGCCGCCGACGCGGGCTCCCCCGCCCTGGCCCGCGCCGCCCAGGCCCCGGGTATGTGCGCCGCCGACGCCGGCCGCACCGACCTTGTGCGCGTCGGCCGGGCAGCATGGTTCCGGGGTCGCGTCGCGTCGCCCGTCCCGGTTGTCGACGCTCGGGGTCGTCTTCGCCGAGCCGGTATTGCTGCTCGATGCGGCCGCCAGGGCCGAGCCGAGCACGCCCGTGGCCGTCTTGAGTGGAACCGCTGCGGCCTCGAGCGCGGACGCGGCGATGGCGAACGGGGAGAGGGCACCCGCCGGTGCACCGCTGATCGGCACCGGCGCACCGTGGGCGACCATCGTGGCGGTCGGCGCCAGCAGCTGGGCCTTCGTCGCGGCGACGACTGCGGCCCCTTCGGCGATACCGGCGCTGATCGCCGCCAGCGCAGCCGCCTGCCCCGGCGGGGTCCAGATGAATACCATCGCCGCGCTGAGGAGTCCCACCGTCTTGGCGATGACCGCCTGCAGCGCCGCCAGCCCACCCGCGACGATGGTTCCCGCCGCACCGATATCGACAGACATGGCGGCCCCCTGCTGCGACACGACACCCGTCTCAGCCGCCGTCCGGCCCATCTTTGTCGCGGCAGTGGTTGCCGCGGTGCCGGCCCACACGGTGTCGACGGCCTTGAGGACCGAGGTGGTCCCCGAGATCGTGAGATCCAGCAGCTCCGACAGGCCGGAGAAGACTTTTCCCAGGTCCCCCGCGCCCGCGAGGTCCCCGGTGCCGAAGGCGCCCAGCAGGTCGGTCAGCGGCTTCAGCAGCGCACCCAGGTCCAGCACCGGAAGCGGCGGCAGGCCGGGCAGCGGTGGCACGGGCGGCAACGCCGGGAGCGGCGGCAGTCGCAGGGAGCGCAGGACCTCGGCGATCGGGGTGTCCAGCGCCGGGCCGAGTCCCACCGCCCGCAGCGCACCGTCGACGGTGAGGTTCGCCGACGCCGGCACGACACTCGCCGACGCCTCGACACCACTCATCGGAAGACCACTCATCGCGACACCGTGGCCGCTCCGGTCGCATCGGCGGCGGCAAACGCGGCTGAGCCGGCAAGCATCGCGGCCGCCGTACCGGCGTGCACCGCCGCGAGACTGCCGACGGCCGCCAGGTGGGCGGCCTGCGCACCGGCGAAGGCCGCGACAAACTCCTGGCCGACCAGACCGAAGACCGCGACCATCGCGGTTGTGTTCGCAGCCGCGTTGACACCACCGGCGGCGGCCAGCGCGGTTCCCATCGTCGCCGAGGTGGCGGCCAGTCCGTCGACGGCCTCCCCGACCATCATCAAAGAACTCATCTCTGTTTCTCCCTGTCACTCGTTGTGGCCGGCGAGTTCGGCGAAGTCCCGATTGAATTCATCGGTCAGCGCCGCCCGCTGTGCGTACGCCCGCTGCGCCGCGATCATGGCCGTGGCGGTGATGAGGTCGCCCAGCTCTCTGGGGGCGAGGCGCATCGCAGCGCCGTCGATCTCCATGCCGACGAGCGCACCAGATCCGTCGGTCCGGGCGGTCACCAGTCGACGCGCATCACTGCTCTCACCGCGGATCGCGCCATAGGCATCGGACAGGTCGGCCATCGCGCCGATCGCCGAGTACGCGCGGACCAGCATCTCCTCCAACTCGGGGTTCGCCATGGTCACCGCAGCCAGGAGTGCGGCGCGCACGCCCGCGCGTCGTCGGCCGACTGGGCGCGGGCGAGATCTTCGGCGGTGGCCAGGCCCATCATGTCGAGCACCTCGTCGCCGACGCCTTGGGCGGCGACCGCCTCCCGCAGCGCGACGCCGGCAGCGATCCGGCCCTCCCCACAGAGTGCGAGGATGCGTGCGGCGAGCGTGTCGGCCCCCAACCCCATCGCCGAATCCGTCAGGCGCACCGCCACGGGCAGTCCCTGCGCGGTCGTCGTGACGGTGATCGCCCCCGATCGCGATCTCGTCGTGTACCGCGAATCAACCCAGTCCAGCGTTCCGGTTTCCATTGCCCCTCCCCCGGGCGGCGCGTTTCGCCGCGTATGGGATTAGACGCACCGGAGCCCGAAACGGTTCCCCCACCCCCGCGGGGTTGGCCCAATGTTTCCCGCCGTAAACACCGTGCTACTTCGGCGCTACCGACCGTGTGAAGCGCCGTCGCATGCGGTTGACTCAACCGACCACGTCGAAACTAGGAGCCCGCCATGACGATCGACGTCATCCATGCCCGCCCGGCCCCCGTTACCGATCAACCGCGGATCCGGTTGCGCTACCGCACGATTCACGGCTATCGACGTGCCTACCGCATCGCGGGCAGTGGCCCGGTCGTCGTCCTGGTCCACGGCATCGGCGACAACTCATCGACCTGGGAGCCCATCATGAGGCGGCTCGCCGCCGAGTACACGGTCATTGCCCCCGATCTGCTCGGCCACGGATTCTCCGACAAACCGCGCGCAGACTATTCCGTCGCCGCCTTTGCCAACGGGGTGCGCGACCTGCTGTGCGTCCTCGGCCACGAACGGGTAACCATCGTCGGCCATTCGCTCGGCGGCGGTGTGGCCATGCAGGTCTGCTACCAATACCCCGCGCTGGTGTCGCGCCTGGTGCTGGTTTCGGCCGGTGGTGTCACGCGAGACGTGTCGCCCGCCTTGCGCCTGGCCACACTGCCCGGCGCCGGCCAAGCACTGGCGCTGCTGCGGCTGCCCGGCGCGGTGGCCGGACTCGACGCGCTGGCCCGCCTCCTTGCCGCCGCACCGTCGCTACTCGGTCCGGCCGAGAGTCTGTCACCCAATCGGCACCTGCGGGACCGGTCCGAGCTCATCCGGATCCTTCGTGACCTGAGCGCCCCCGACGCCCGGGCCGCCTTCGGGCGCACGCTGCGCTCGGTCGTCGATTGGCGCGGCCAGCATGTGTCGATGCTTGATCGCAGCTATCTCACGTCTGCCATCGGGGTTCTCATCGTGTGGGGCACCGACGACACGGTGATCCCGTATCGGCACGCCGAGATCGCTCGGACGGCGATGGCCGGGGCCACCCTCGAGACTTTCGCCGGATGTGGGCACTTCCCGTTTCGCGATGAACCCGACCGCTTCGCCCGACTCGTCGACGGCTTCATCAGATCGACGAGCTCCAGCGCTTTTGACCGGCGGGCCTGGCGCACCACCCTGCTCAAGGGCGCCGGCCCTGGCAGGACCAGGACCGCGGCCGATCAGCCGCCACAGCAGCCCGATCGACCTACCTCCGGGAAGTCGCGCAGGCCCCGAGTCGTCTCGTTGCGCGCAGCCCACTGCGACGGCGCGGGGTAGTCGACCCCTACCAGGCACAGCCCGCGCGCCTGGGCGACCGGCACCTGCGCGCTGCGGACCCGATCGCCCAGCAGTGCGGCGCACCAGCCCACCTCCCGGCGTCCCTCGCCCACGGTGGCGACGGCCCCCACCAACGAGCGCACCATCGACCAGCAGAACGCGTCGGCGGTGACCCGGCCGCGCAGCAGCCCGTCGTCGTCGCGGCACCAGTCGAAGGCCTGCAGGTGCCGAATGGTCGTCGAACCCGGACGGAAGCGGCAGAACGCCGCGAAGTCGTTCAACCCGATCAGCCGCGCCGACGCGGCGTTCAGCCGCTCGACGTCCAGCGGGCGCGGCCAACTCGCCGTGGTCCGCGCGACGACCGGTTCAGGACCCCAATCGGCATCGGCGAGCCGGTATTCGTAGTGGCGGCGGAGCGCCGAGAACCGGGCGTCGAAATCGGCCGGCACCTCGTCGATGTGCTTGACTCGCACGTCGTCGGGCAGCATCTTGGCCAACCGCCGTACCAGGGTCGACGGATCACCGTGGATCGACCGCGTGTCCAGCGCGGGCCGCGCGACCTCGAAATGCGCGACCTGGCCGGTGGCGTGGACTCCGGCGTCGGTCCGGCCCGCCACAGTCAGGCGCACCGGCTCACGGAGCACCGTGCCCAGCGCCTCGGTGAGCACGCCGGCCACCGTCCGGCGGCCCGGTTGAATTGCCCAGCCACTGAAGTCGGTGCCGTCGTAGCCGGCCACCAAGCGCAGACGGCAAACCCCGCCACCGGCATCGGTGGCGGGGTCTGCCGTTGTCGAATCGGTCACGACGATCCGCTGATCGACTGGCGACTAGTCCTCGTCGGCCTTCGCCTCAGCAGCCTCGTCGGCCTTCGCCTCAGCAGCCTCGTCGGCCTTCGCCTCAGCAGCCTCGTCGGGCTTCTTCGACGCGGCCACGCGGTTCGCGCGGTTGGCCTCGGTGGCGACGGTCGACTCACGAACCAGTTCGATCACGGCCATCGGGGCATTGTCACCCTTGCGCGGCAGCGTCTTGATGATGCGTGTATAGCCGCCCGGACGCTCGGCGAAGGACGGGCCGATCTCGGCGAACAGGGCATGCACGATGTCCTTGTCGCGGATGACCTTCAGCACCTGGCGACGGTCGGCGAGCGAGCCGGCCTTCGCATGGGTGATGAGCTTCTCGGCGTACGGCCGCAGGCGCTTGGCCTTGGACTCGGTGGTGGTGATCCGGCCGTGCTCAAACAGCGACGTGGCGAGGTTCGCCAGGATCGCCTTCTGGTGGCTGGCCGACCCGCCGAGGCGGGCACCCTTGGTGGGCTTGGGCATTGTCTTCTCCTCAGAGGTGACCGACTCTCACGAGTGGGTCAGGGTTTGGTAGAGCCGCTTACAGCTGCTCGGTCTCAGCGAAATCCTCACCGGCATCATCGAGGCCGGCATCATCGGACCACGTACCGGTGGCCGGGTCATAGCCCGCCACCTGCGACGGATCGAAGCTGGCCGGGCTGTCCTTGAGGGACAGCGCCATCGCGTGCAGCTTCACCTTGACCTCGTCAATCGACTTCTGGCCGAAGTTGCGGATGTCCAGCAGATCGGACTCGGTCCGCGCGACCAACTCGCCGACGGTGTGCACGCCCTCACGCTTGAGGCAGTTGTAGCTGCGCACGGTCAGCTCCAAATCCTCGATGGGGAGGTTGAACGATGCCATGTGGTCGGCCTCGATCGGCGATGGGCCGATCTCGATGCCCTCGGCTTCGACGTTGAGCTCGCGCGCCAGGCCGAAGAGCTCGACCAGCGTCTTACCCGCCGACGCCAGAGCGTCGCGCGGGGTGATCGAGTTCTTAGTCTCCACGTCGAGCACCAGGCGATCGAAGTCGGTGCGCTGCTCGACACGGGTGGCCTCGACCTTGTAGGTCACCTTGAGGACCGGCGAGTAGATCGAGTCGACCGGGATCCGGCCGATCTCGGCGCCGCTGGCCTTGTTCTGCACGGCCGGCACGTAGCCGCGGCCCCGCTCGACGACGAGCTCGATCTCGAGCTTGCCCTTGTCGTTGAGGGTTGCGATGTGCAGGTCAGGATTATGCACGATGACACCGGCCGGCGGCACGATGTCAGCGCCGGTGACGTCACCCGGTCCCTGCTTACGGACGTACATGGTGACCGGCTCGTCCTCCTCGGAGGACACCACCAGACCCTTGAGGTTCATGATGATCTCGGTGACGTCTTCCTTGACGCCGGCCACGGTGGTGAACTCGTGCAGGACACCGTCGATGCGCACACTGGTGACTGCCGCGCCCGGGATGGACGAGAGCAGCGTGCGGCGCAACGAGTTGCCCAAGGTGTAACCGAAGCCCGGCTCGAGCGGTTCGATGACGAACTTCGACCGGTTCTCGGCGATGACCTCTTCGGACAACGTCGGTCGCTGTGAGATGAGCATTGGTGTGATTCTCTCCTTGTGGCCGACCACTATTTGACGGCCTAGAAGTGGACCGGACAGCTGGTTGCTGAACGGCGGGGGAAGCCTACTTCGAGTAGTACTCGACGATCAGCTGCTCGGTGAGCGGCACCACGATCTGCGAGCGCTCGGGAACACTGTGCACGAGGATGCGCAGGGTCGACGGAACGACCTGCAGCCACGCCGGCACCGGCCGGTCGCCCTGGATCTCCTTGGCGATCTGGAAGGGCACGGTGGCCAGCGACTTCGGCCGGACATCGATGATGTCGTACTGACCAACGCGGTAGCTGGGCACATCGACCTTCACACCGTTGACGGTGAAGTGGCCGTGGCTGACCATTTGACGGGACTGCCGGCGCGTGCGGGCAAGCCCGGCGCGGTAGACCACGTTGTCCAGCCGGGTCTCAAGGAGCTTCAGCAACTCGTCACCGGTCTTACCCGTGCGGCGATTCGCCTCCTCATAGTAGCGGCGGAACTGCTTTTCCATTACGCCGTAGGTGAAGCGGGCCTTCTGCTTCTCCTGCAGCTGCAACAGGTATTCGGTCTCCTTGATCCGCGCACGGCCATGCTGCCCGGGCGGGTAGGGACGACGCTCAAACGCCTTGTCGTCGCCGACGAGGTCGACGCGCAGACGGCGGGACTTCTTAGTTGCGGGTCCGGTATAACGAGCCATTTTCTTGTCCTAACCTTTCCCGCTAAACCCGGCGCCGCTTGGGCGGACGGCAGCCGTTGTGCGGCTGGGGGGTGACATCGGAGATCGTGCCGACTTCGAGTCCGGCGGCCTGCAGCGAACGGATCGCCGTCTCGCGACCCGAACCCGGGCCCTTGACGAAGACGTCGACCTTCTTGACGCCGTGTTCCTGGGCCTTGCGGGCGGCGTTCTCGGCGGCGAGCTGCGCGGCGAACGGCGTGCTCTTGCGCGAGCCCTTGAAGCCCACATGTCCCGACGACGCCCAGCTGATCACATTGCCGCTGGGGTCACAGATCGAAACGATCGTGTTGTTGAACGTTGACTTGATATGCGCATGGCCGTGCGGAACGTTCTTCTTCTCGCGACGGCGGGTGCCCTTCTTGGGGCCAGCGCTACGTGACTTAGGAGGCATTACTTCTTCTTCCCGGCGATGGTCTTCTTCGGGCCCTTGCGCGTGCGGGCATTGGTCTTGGTGCGCTGACCGTGGACCGGAAGGCCGCGACGGTGACGCAGACCCTGGTAGCAGCTGATCTCGATCTTGCGACGGATGTCGGCCTGCACCTCGCGGCGCAGGTCACCCTCGACCTTCACCGACGCTTCGATGTACTCGCGCAGTTTGGCGACATCAGCGTCGGTCAGGTCCTTTGCACGCAGGTCCGGCGACAGGCCGGTTCCCGCAAGGATCTCCTTGGAAGTGGTGCGACCCACCCCGTAGATGTAGGTAAGTGCGATCTCCAGCCGCTTCTCGCGGGGGAGATCGACACCGGCAACACGTGCCATGTGTTCAATTCCTTCTCATTTTCAGAGGTCTGCTCCCAGTCCGTCCCGCTCGCTGTCGGGCCCCGGCCTCTGAACCGGGGGTGGGCGGGTACTCGGATGTGCCCGCTGGTGCTGGAAGTTCGTCAGAGTATTCAGTTGTCTCGATATTCAGTTGTCACTGTTCGGCCAAGCGACCGGTGGAAGGGCGCTGATCAGCCCTGGCGCTGCTTGTGGCGCAGGTTTTCGCAGATCACCATGACCCGGCCGTTGCGGCGGATCACCTTGCACTTCTCACAGATCGGCTTGACGCTCGGCTGGACCTTCACGTCAGCTTCTCCTGTTTTCTTGTCCGCGGGCGGCGCGAAACCCCGCGCAACCCGCTGATGTTTCCCGACGGCAGTTCTGCGACCGCCGGGAAGTCCTACTTGTACCGGTAGACGATCCGTCCACGGCTGAGGTCATAGGGCGAGAGTTCGACGACCACCCGATCCTCGGGCAGGATGCGGATGTAGTGCTGCCGCATCTTCCCGCTGATGTGGGCGAGAACCTTGTGTCCGTTCTCCAGCTCAATGCGAAACATCGCATTGGGCAGGGGCTCGACCACGCGACCCTCGACCTCGATGGCACCGTCCTTCTTCGCCATGTCCTCCGCGCTCCCGGCCGATTAGGCCTGGTGGTAGTAGTCGGCACACGACACGCGCACCGACGGTCCATCTTACGCGACGGGCCGCACCCAATCCAATTCGGGCGGTTGGGCCGCGCTAGACCTTGACGCCCATCGATCGGGCGATCGACGCCAAGTCGTCGAATCGTTCGCCGCGGGCCACGAGGATCCACCGGTCGCCGTCGCGGCGCAGGTCGGCATAGACCATCGCCGAATCCTCGGGGAAGCCCGCGGCGAGATCGTATCGAGCCAGTTGGCCGGCATCGGAATCCCACAGTTCGACCCGACCGGCCGGGAAGTCCCGGAACAGTGCCTCACCGCCGTAGGAGCAGATCGCGATGACAACCCGCTCGATCCGGTCTGGCAGCGCCGCAGTGTCCACCGTCATCTCCTCCTTCCAGCCGTGGAACACCGCGGAATCGACGTTGAGCTTGATCGCCCCGCCGCACGCGCTGAGGTTATTGAAGAAGACGAAGTCGTGATCGGAATCGACAATGCCGCCGGCGGGAAGCACGAACGCGGCGATGTCGAGGTCGAGTTGCGCCGTGCTGGGCGCCAGGTCCCAGCTGACGCCGATACTCACCTTGTGTAGCCCTCTGCGCACCCCCACGATCACCGGCCTCCCCACGGATCGAACGGGGCTGGTCCGGCAGCGGAGTCGGGCCCGCGGCGCGCATACCGGCGGGACGGCGGCAACCAGAGGAAGCCGACGGCTACCACGCCGACGACGACGAGGGCAATGATCACCGTCCCGCCCATCAGTCCGAACAGCGACAATCCGGCGAGCACGGTTCCCAGTGGTGCGGGCCAGGACTCGCCGCGCCACACCGCATAACCGAAGCCGAGATAGGCCAGCGCGAAGACGACGGCGATGAGGACGGTGACCACAATGGCCGTCGTCGACAGGTCGGCGACTTCGCGGCCCAGATAGTGGACCTGGGCGTCGTCGGCCGATGAATGCCGGGCGGCGCGGACTCCCAGAGCCGCCTGCGCGGCGCACAACCCGGCGGCGGCGGCGACGCAGGCCAGGGCCAGCCACACCGTCACCGGCGGCGCGCTCGGGCGCGCCCCGGCCGGCACCGGTGGCGTCGGCATCGGCTCGGGCCGCATCGGCGCCGGCGGAGAGCCGGGCTGGGCCGGAAACCCGGTCCGCCCACCCGGTCGCGGCGGACCGGACGCGAACGGATCGGGGCCCCGGAAGCCAGGATTGGTCATCACGCGCCCTCCACCATCACGTTGCTGCCGGCCAGGACCCACCGCACCGGATCGGTCACCCGGAACGGCGAGATACCACGATCGCTGAGCTTGTCTCCCTCGGGCGAGGCCCCGAGTGCCGAGACCGCGAAGAAGCGATGCTCATACTGCCGCCCGGTCACCGGGTTCACCATCGTCGTCAGCGCCGGGCCCGCGTCGAGCCGGGTGAGCAGGCTGCGCACCTCCTCGTGCAGGGCCTGGCCGTCGTTCTCGTCGTAGGTGCGCGCGAACAGACTCGGGTCGCGGTTGTATGCCGCGCCGGGTTGTGCCATCATCGCGCCCCACGCGCTGGCCTCGACGACACTCAGCGCTTGCAGCGCATCGAACTTCGACAGGATCACGGCCAGTTTCGGCGAGCCGTTGCCGATCAGGTTCGTCATGGTGTGCAGGACGTGGCGCGGATCGCCGCCGAGACTCGACGGCGGGGGCACCAGGTCGCGCAGCTGGTTGGCGATCTCGCCGACGCACAACGGGTCGAAGAGAAACAGGACGGCGTCCGCGCGCGAGAAGAACTCCCAGGAGAGGCCGCCGACGTCGGCTGCCTCGAGGTCTTCCCCGGCGACGTCGCGGATCACCAGGTACTGACGCTTGCGGCCCCACTCGCCGAGATTGAAGATGAGCGGATCATGCTGGTAGCTGCCGTGCAAAGAGGCGCGCGGCGTCGGCTGCAGGATTCCGCGATCCTCGAACAGCGGCTTCTCGTACTCGTCGCGGAAGCGGCGCACCGTCTCGTCGTTGGCGGGGAACACCTCCCGGTCGAGCCGAGCCGCGAACCGTTGCAGCTGCTTGATCAGGACCGCGATGTAGACGGTCTTCCCGGTGGCGCGGGCACCGGCCATGGTGAGGCAGATGGCGTTGCCGTGGTACCAGTGCTGCGGCAAGACGAAATGGCAGGTGGGACAGACCGGGTCACACGGGGGGTCGGGGGTGGGCGGCCATTCGCCCGCCCACTCGTGCCGGCGCGCGAGGGTCACCACACCCATCCGCACCTCGCGCCCGGCGTAGGCCGAGGCAACCGGGTCGACGACGACCTGCGCCGGATCGCGGTCCACCCAGGCGACGGCGTCGTCGGTGCCGAGCATGGAGAAGCAGCGCGGGCACTTGGTCAACGCGCACCCCCGGCCAGCGCGAAGGGCGCCAGCAGATCGGCGACCACCCGCGCCACGACATCGGGATGGGCGATCAACGCCTGCACCGGGTTGTCCGTCAGCGCCAGGACCGAGCCGCGAAACGCGGCGCCGGCCGGCCGGGCGCCGCTCAGAATCAGCACCACCTGGTCCGCGGTCGGCGCGTCGGCCGGCGGCGCATCGGTGACCAGCACGGTGAGGGTGCCCGGCGCCGCAACCACCGCCGGGCCACCGCTGAGGCCGTATCCACCGGCCGGGGCGGCCGACAGGGCGGCGCCGACGCCGTTGGTCGCGGTGGGAACCGGTGGCGCCGCGGCCGGGCCGACCAGGCCGACCGCCACCTCCGATGTGCCGGAGACGACTTCGGCCAGGCCGGCGACCAGGTCGGCGGCCGCGGCCACCAGGCCACCAGCGAACAACGGTGCCATCGACGCAGACGCATCGACCAGCAGCCGCACCGGCAGCGCACGGGACTCGTGGACCTGATCGGCGTTGAGCACGCCGCGCGCCGCGACGCGGGCAGCCTCGGCCACCGGGGGCAGCTTCGAGTCGGGGCGGGTCAACCACGTGGTGACGGTGATGGTGTCGGCGGCACCGGGCGCCACGCTGGCAAGCTTGATGAACCCCAGACCGGACACATCGCGCGGTGTCAGTTGCGCGACATCGGCGTCGAACTCGGCATTTGTATCCGGGCCGATCGACATGTGGACAGTGGTCCCCGGAGCGAACAACTCGCGGCCCTGCGGCACGGCGCCGAGCACGATCTCCTCGGTGACATGCGGGATGATCAGCATCGTCGGCGCGGTTTCCACCACCGCGTCGCTGGGAACGCCGTCGGGTGTCCGGGCGACCAGTCGCACCCCATTGGCGTTGGGTGCGCCCGACACCGCGAGCCGGGCCGCCAGCGGCCGGCGGGCCAGCGTCGCCGCCGACTTCCCGTCTAATACGTAGGTTGCCATTATCCCAGTCCTCCCAGTCCTGCAGCCGGACCATTGGCTTGTGCCGCTACCCCGGTGCGCACCAGCCAATCGGCGGCCACACTCCGGTATTCGGCGAAGAATTGCTCGGCGGACGCCGCACCCAGCCCCCGCACAACCAGCCACGCCGCGTCGCGCAGGCCGATCACGTCGGTCGGTCCACGATAGTCCCCGGTGGCCGCACGCGCCTCGATCAGCGACTGCGACCAGGGCACCGGCCGGCCGTGCTCGGGCTCTGCCGGCGAGCCGAACCCGTCCAGCGGACCCGCTCCGGCACCGGGCAGGCCCATTGCGACTGTCACCGCGTCCCCGACCAGCCACGCGGTGTCGAGGATCCAGGCCCGTTCGGCGCGCGCCAGTTCGCCGACGACCAGCGGGTACAGCTCGGCGCCGCCCGCCGCGCCCGTCATCCGCGCACGCAGCGCAGTGCAGAATCCGGACCCGGGATCGGCCCAATGCGCTCCGACACTCTGGCCGACCACGAATCCGGCCGCAGTCATGACCACGAGTTCGTCCACGGCCCGGGCCACCCAGGTGTCCGCCGGGACCGGCCCGGGTTGCGGCACGCCCGGCGCCAGGTTCGCCAGGACCGCCACACTCGCACACCAGCGGTCCCGGTCCGGTACGGCCCCGGTGCGCCGAACCAGCCGCAACCATGCGGCCGCCACCAGCTCCGGTGGAGCCGCCTCGGCCGCCGCCAGCACGGCCCGCAGGCTTTCATCGTCCACCTCGCCGTTGAACACCAGCGAATCCAGGATCTGCGGCGGCACGCGGGCGCCCGCGGTCGCGAACTCGAGCAAATCCGCCGCCGCGGGGCGCTGCTGGACCACGATCTCGGCGACGAGGTCACGGCACTGCGCATCATCGAGACGCGGCGTGCGCAGCGCGCCCCGGATGGCCTCGGCCGCGTAGTGCGCCCGCGCGTCAGCCGGGATGTCCAGTTCGGGCGCCGCCAGCACGGCGAGCGTCGTGAAGCCGAACAGGTAGTCGTCATCAGCGGTGCCCGGCGCCGGTCGCGCATAGCGGAGCCCGTCGGCCGCACCGTAGAGCCAGAGGGCCGTCTCGGCCGGCAACTGCGCCAGTTGTCCCGCCGGCCGATGGGCGAACACCGGTCGCACGTATCGTGCGAGCACCGCCTCCGAGATTTGTCCGGCGTCGAGCGCATCCTCCCACCCCAGCGTGCCGACGGCGGCAAATCCGGCCCGCGATGTTGTCGCGGCCACCTCGTCGCGCACGGCGGCAAGGTCGTCGTCAGGAGCGGCGAGGCGTTCGATCATCTCGGCCAGGCGCAGCGCCGCCCGGGTGGCGGTCACCGGATCTTCGGTGCCCAACGCGTCGAACCGGGACCCGATTTCCGCACGCAGAGAACCCAATCGTGCCGTGCCGACCGCCGGCACCGCCGCCAGATCGCACCGGTCCAGCCAGGCGGGGTCGGCCAGGGCGCCGCGCAGCACGTATGCGGCGAGCAGTTCGGTTCCGCGGCCACGGCGAGCAGCGCTGCCCAGTCGGCGCAGCGCCTCGTCGGGGGCCGGCGGGTGCCTGCGGAGCACCGTCGCGACCAGGTCCGCCGCCCAGTCCACCGCAGCGAGGTGCGCCGGCGCCTCGTCGACGACGACCGCTGCCGCGTCCGGGTGGAATTCGATCAGCTGCGGTTCCTCCAGCACGGCGACGGCAATCGGCCATTCGGGTGCGAGTGGCCCTGGTGATTGCGCTGCCGCCACCTGCCTTGAGCCTTCGAAGTCGGCGGCCACGGCGTCGCGCCGCGCGAGAACCCGCAGCGCGATGGAGTGATCGGCGAGCACCGCTTCCGCGAGGACGGACAGCGCGGTCACCGCCACCGTGCCGGCCGCCAACCGGTGCGCCGATTCGGGATCCCCAAGGTAGGGCTCTTCGTTCTCGTCGATGACCGCGGTGACCCCGGGGTGCCCGGCCAGTTGTGCGCTGCGCGCGCGGGGCACGCCCACGAGGTGCAGCCCGGCCGCGGCTCCGGCCGCGACCGATTCGGGCGCCTCGTGCGTACTCCAGCACAGCCGGTTCGCGCCGGCAGGGGTGAGGAAGTGGCTGACCGCAGCGATCCAGGCGGCCGCGCGGTCATGGTCGTCGACGGCCAGCACGACGGGGCCGCGCGTCTGCCCGGACAGTCGCGCCGACACCGCGTCGAGCAGCACCCGCACGACGCCGGTACGGTCGCGCACCGGGTCGAGCAGGAACGCCACGGTGGACTGCACCGACAGTGCGAGGTTGCCCACCAGGGCCGGCGGACCAGCAGGCAGGACTGCGGCTTTGACCGCCTCTGGGCCGTACGGGATCAGCCATCCCGCCCACCGCCACAGTTCGATCGGACACAGTCCCGTCCCGCCCGGCCCCTGGGTCAGCACATGGGCGAACACGTTGCCCGGGCGGCCGGTGCCGTCGCGCCCGGCATCGACGGTGTGCCAGTACGCACCGCGCCCGCCGCCATCGTCGTCGGCCGCGAAGCACAGCCGCGCCGGCCGGTTCGCGATTTGATCGGGCGTCGGGAACGCCGGCAACGCGGGCTCGAGGTCGAACCGGGTGACGATGCGCGCGATGAGTTCCTCGACGTGGGCCGGGTCGATCTCGCCGGCGATCTGTTTGACCTGCCACCCGCCACCGTGGCTGCGCTGGCCCGCCATCGGCCCGCCGAGAGTGCCGCGCCCAGTGAGCGCACCGTCGTCGAACGACGTGTAGGTCAGCTGCCCACACCGATCTGCGGCGATGAACCGGGCGGGTGCGGGAGCGGTATTCGGTGGCATCGCACGACCAGCGGTGGTCGAGCGCTTGGTCAGATCGGCCATTGCCTCACCGTTCGCCCTGCGGCGGTCCCGGCGGCAGCAGTCGCAGGTTCGCCATCGGCGGGTCGAGGATGGCAATCGGACGTCCGTTGCGCCGGGTACCGTCGTGGATGAAGAGCCGCACGTAGCCGGTGACGCCTGTCAGGTCGGCCACCCACTCGGTCGAGCGCAGGCCCGCCAGGAGTTCGCCGCCGATCTGGCAGTGTGGCACCTGCTGGCCGCTGTCGGAGTAGAACCGCCAGGCCCGTCCGTCGGCCGCGTCGAGCGGCAGCCGGTCGGGGCGGTGCACCAGCACCAGGGGCGGCAGATCGATCACCGACGACTCGCTGTGCAGCACCAGCCGAACCACGTGCCGGCCGGGGGCGGCGGGCTGCGGCTCGAGGTTGTAGGCGATCCGGGCCAGCCCCGGATAGGTGATGCCCACCGGTTCACCGGTGATTTCTCGACCGGCCGAGTACGAGACCGCGACCAGCGCCACCTGACACCCCTTGAGGGTCAGTGGCCGCGCCAGGATGAGCGCACCGTCGCGCTGGTATTGCTCGGCGCTGACCTCGCCGAACGGGCGGCCATGGCACAGCTGCTCGGATGGGACTCCAGGCTGACCGATGTAGGCCCGCACCGCGGCGGCGCCGCGGGGCCAACCGAAGGTGATCATCTCGCAATGAAAACGCTCAACAATGCGCGGTTCGACAACAGCGGACAGCGGTCGCGCCAGGACGCGCGTCATCCCGATCCGTGCCTTGCCCGACGCCATGGTGACCGGTGTCAGGTAGGCCCGGTCCCACCCGCTCGGCCACGGCACCCCCGACATCTGTGACCGCGACGGGTCGGTACCGGCCTTCACCGGATGCCGGACGCGCGTTGCGTCGTTGAACCCTTGCGGGGACAGTGCGTCGACCGCGAGGTCCTCGCGCTCCAAGCCAGCGGGCGGCGGTTGCTGGAACCGGAAGATGCGCACGTCCTGCCCACCCTCCGGGGTGGTCCAGGACAGGTCGAACTGCGAATTGTTCGCACTGATCGCGACGGCCAGATCGGCGATCGACGTGAGTTTGACCGAGACCAGGATCTCCTGCTGCGCGGGGCGGGACAGTCGCAGTTGGTTCCCCACCGGCACCTCGGCCTGCGCGCGGTAGAGGTAGCGGCGGCCGCGTGGCGCATCGGCGTCGACGAACCCGGTCAGGTTCGGCTCGGTGAGCGCTATCTGGTATCTCGGGTCGGTGGTGATCGGACCGCCCTCGTCGAGCGGGATGCGGAACACGCGGACCGCCTGCGTACCGGCGAACACCGACCACTCGCCGACCACGCGCCCCTCGTCCTCGGTCAGGCGCATATCCTCGACCGGGCTGATGTCCTCGCCCACCGCCCATTTCACCGGTTGCGCGGCGCGCGCCGACGCCTCGTCCACGCCGGCCTGCACCCACACCTGGTAGTGGCGCACGGCCGATGTGAGAAACCGGGTGTCCTCTGCGGAGGTCCCCGTCGTGACGGCCAGCGACTCCCCCGCTTCGGGCTTGTACGGCGGTATCGGCTCGTCCCCGGAGACGACGCGGTAGATCACCCGCGCCCCATCCGAACAGGCGTCCCAACTCAGTCGGACGCCGTCGGGAGTGGTGGCGATACTGATCGCGCCCGGGTCCCGGCCGGGCTTGTCGAAGGCGAATTCGGGAAAGTCGGCATGCGTCAGCGCCAGCAGGTCGGGATCGACGACTATTGATCGCGCGACCGGCGGCACCTCCGGGGCGACCGCGGCTCGCACGGGTTGCGGATCAACCGGCGGGAGCACCGGCGCATCGTCGCCGCCGAACCGCCCGAACACGGTCGCCAACTCGTCGACCAGCGCACCTGCACCGGGCAGCTTCTTGCGGAGCTGCTCAGCGCTGACCGGTGCCCGTTTGGCGAGGTTCCGCAGCGTGAGGTCCTTGATCGTCTCGGCCCCCGGTGCCCCCTCGGCGATCTTGCTGCCGCGCCACGCGATCAGCGCAGCCGTCAACTCCTCCACCGGGTCGGTGGCGGCACCGGGGCGAGCCGAGCCGGTCGACTCCGCGTGCCGTCCGGGGCCGCCCGGCGCCTCGGGCCGCTGCGGTGGCGGTCCGGTTGGGGCGAGGCCGGCAGGCACATGGGCGACGGCGATCATCGGAAGGACACCGAGTCGGACTTGGCCGAGCACGTGGTCGATGGTCGCTCCCCAGTACTGGGCCGCCGGCGAGGCCGCGATATCGGTGCGCCAGGAATCGGGACGGCGGGCGATCGCCTCGAGTTCCCGATCCGGGGGAACCGCCCCGCCGTCGGCAGCCGCACCCGTGGCCCATTGCACCAGTGCGGCCACCAAGTCCTGACTCGTCGTCATCGATTCAGCCCTGCCCCATCTCCGGCGCACGGAACGGATCGGGTTTCAGCGACTGACCCGCGGGGTCACTCGGATTGATCGGCGAAACCGGCGCGGCGGGCACCTCCCACTGGAGTGCGGCCGGGCCGGTGGCGGTGCCCTCGAGGCGCAGGTAGTCGAGCGTGACAGCCTCCGACAGTTGCGAGGCGACACACACGATCCCCAGTCCGGCGCGGACGCGGTGCCGCACGTCGACACGGACCGTGGCCCCCCCGTTGGTCACGGCGACGTCGGTGAGCAATGCATGGTCGAACGAGCCGGCCGGTGGCGCGTCGCGATCTATCCCGGCGAGGAACTCCTCGCGCGGCAACTCGGCACCACCGGCGACGGCGACGGTGCTGACCAGGCGTGGCACCAGCGACCCGAGTGGTCCGCCGAGCGCTTCCAGTGCCTGTCCCCAGACCGCGTCGGCGCCGGTTGAGCCGACCACGCCGGCGAAGACATCGCTCGACCAGCGATCCAGCGCAGTGCCGGTGTCCTTGCCATGGTCGAGCCACACCGGTGATGCCTGCGCCCCGGCCTCGCGGGAGCCGAGCCGCGGGGGGATCGAGGTGACGATCATGGCGTCCCACGACTGGGTCAGCCATCCCGGCCGGAACAGGTCGCGGCGCAGATAGTTCACCGACTCGTCGACGTCGGGGGTGCTTGGCCGTGCCGCGCCGAGCCCGGTCGACATTGGCAGCCCCCACGTGAGTGGCAGCGAACCGGCCGGGGTACCGGACTGCTTACCCAGGGGCGACTCGAGATAGGCCCCGAGCGCCCTGTTCCACGACAGGAACTGCCCATACGCCTGCGACAGTCGGCGAACGTCGCGCAGCGCGGCGCGCAGGTTCTGCCGGTCCACTTCCAGCCTGTCGATCGCCGCCCGGCGGTGGTGCAGGAGCGCGAAGATGGCCCGCTGCGACTGGATGAACCCCCACAGGCACGCGCCGAGCCCGATGAGCAGCAGCGCGACGACGACGATCAGCGACACCCACCACGCCAGCCCCTGTTCCACCGTGAGGTAGCTGAACAGCGCGATGACGAGCAGGATGGCGATCACCGTCGCCTGGACGGCGCGGCCGAGCGATTTGTTCCGCTGGTCCGGTTCGGGCGGTGGGGCGACCGCGGAGTTGACCTGGTGCAGCAGGTGCTGCACCTCGTTGTAGGCGGCGTAGAAGGCGTCGCCGAGGCGCTGGCCAGCGGCCACCCCGAAACTGCGGCCGGCGGTGCGGCGCCAGGCACCGAGCTCGGTGAGGGTCGACCGGGCGCCGACGCCGTGATCGGGACTGGACTCCAACTCGGTCAGCCGGTTGGACAGGTCGACGATGCCGAGCACATCGGTGGCGTCGACGCCGTCCACCTCGACGGCGGCCGACACCGGACCCGGAATCGCACGGAAGGCCGCGGACGGCCCGGGCACCACATCGCTGGCGTACTTGACGATGGCCCGGGCCGAACCGACCTGGATCGGCGGGAGATCCCGGCTGCGGGTGCCCGCGTCGGCCAGCGTCAGGGCCGCACGCGAATAGTCCTGCCACACCTGCGATAGATCAGAATCGGCGTCGGCCATCTGCCCGGATGGATCGAACAGGGCACCCGACAGTGCGCTCGAGGCGGCCCCGATCTCAGCCCATCCCGCCATCCGGCCCGACGATGTGCGGCCGTTGACGACGACCTGGTAGGCCGCAGGCTGGCCTTGGAACGCAGCCTGCTCGGCACCGACGGCGATCTTTGCCGACACGCTGCCGACGACGCTGCGGTACCACTCCGCCGGCGCGTTGCGAATCGAAGCCCAGACGAAGTTGACGAACATCGCCAGAACGGCCAGCGCCCTGATCTGGGTCGGCGGGTTCGCCCCGTAGGACATTCGCGGACCGCGCAGCACCCCGGCGTACTTGCGCCAGAAGACATCGGCCATCGTCGAGGTGGCGGTCGCCACGTCCGCGACATACACGATCGGCGAGCGCTGGTCGCTGGGGAGCGGCAGGACCCCGTCATTGCTCAGCAGTGCGGCACTCAACGCGGCCTCGACTTCGTCGGTGCGAAGTTTGCGGTAGAACGAGCGCGCCAGCCGGACCGACTCGCCCGGGACCACCGGCAGCCCGTCCAGCGGCGCATGGTCCACGCCGCTCCACAATCCGGCAAGACCGGCGATCACCGGCGCGCCGTGCCGCCCGAGGTCGTGGGCCGACGCACCGGCGGTCAGCGGCACCCGCCCGAAGCCGGGTCCACGCGCATCCTCGGGCGAGATCAGGATGTTGTGCCACCCCGGCACCGCCAGTTCGGCGGCCGACCCCGACACCGCCGGGGCGCGCGCCACGAGCGCGCGAATCCTCGTCACCGCGCCGGCGCCGGTCGCGCTGATCAACTGGCTGGCGACGGCGGTCTCGTCGGCCACCGTGAGCCGCCGCTGACCGGGCAACGCCGGCACCACCGAACACACCCGCAGCCGGGAGGTCCGGCGACCGGCGACCAGTTCGGGCAGGGCGACGTCGTGGGCCCGCCCGCGCGACACCACGAGCACCGCCGTCAGCGGGGTCTGCGCCGAGGGCTCGGCAACCCAGAGGAAGTCGTCGACCAGGCCGGCCGCGGACAGGTCGGTCAACCCCGACAGGATGCTGCTCGCCGCGTCACGCGGCGCCATGAAGACGGTCAGCGCCGACATCAGAATCCGCCGGGCTGCCGCGGCGACTCCGGCCCACCGAACGGATTCGCCCCGCCGAACGCACCGGGCGCACCGGGCGCACCGGGCGCACCGGGCGGATCGAACCCGGGGCCTGGAACAAGCGGATCAGCCGCGATAGCCGCCGCGGGGTCCATGGATGGAACCGCGAAGGTCTCCCCGGACTGGAAGTGCGGCGCCGGCGCCGGCGCCGGCGATCCCTGTTCGGCCAGCACGACCGCGGCCTCCAGCAAACCCAGCAACTCGCCGGTCGCCCAGAAGACGTCCGGTGCGATATCCCGATAGATGGGCGTCTTCGACGCCTGCTGCCGCACGGTGATCCGGGCGAAGACCCCGGTCCCCTCGGCGCCGGCATGTCCCGGCGTCGCGCCCTGCCCCGGCTCCATGTAGTTCTTCGATACGAATTCGTGCTGGTAGGCGAAGTAGGCCCGCAGTTTCTCGGCTCGATCGCGAATCGGCATCCCCGGACCGGAATCGGGAATGGCCGAGGCGACCCCCGTCCCGGACTCCCCGGTGCGCAACCAATTGGCCATGTTGACGGTCGCAGCGAGCTGGCGCTGGTCCAGTCCGGACGACGGGTTCTCCGCACCGGCGTCATAGATGTGCCGAAGCGCGCGGTAGGGCGCCATCGACGACATCGCCGGCGGCTTGTGGCTCTGCGCGATCGCCAAGAGCACCGACTCCAGCACCGCGGGGAGCCAGTCGTAGTCGGCGAGGAACTCCGACTGTGGCGTCAACAGCGGATTCGGGAACGCCAACCACCGGCGCGAGTCCGTATCCCAGACATGCACCGCGTCGGCGAACGGCGGCGGCGGTACCTGGATGAAGCCGATCGCCTGGCCCAGGACCCACCCGGCCACCATCGTCCGGCGCTCGTTCTCGTGCATCGGCAGGCTCGCCTCCAGCGGCCGGGCCCGGCGCATCGTCCAGAACGCCTTGCGCTGCCCGGGGGACGACGCCAGCCACTGGCGCGCTGCCGGCTCGATCACGGCCTCATAGGCCAGCGGCGAATAGTTCGGGTAGGAGCCGAAGATGTCGATGCGCTTGATCCGCGCCTCGTCGGTGAGCGCATTGCCGACCGCGTCGGCACTCTTCTTGTCCACCCGCGCCGTCGCGCCCAGGCTGGTCTTCAGATCCTCGGCGACGGGCAGCCCGAGGAACGGTATCGCCGAAAACTTGTAGCGATAGACCATTTCCGCGACGCCGTGGATGGCTTGCATCGCGTTCTCGTTGACACTGGCCAGCGGCCGGGCCAGGTTGACGGCCTCGATGAAGCGCAACTCCAGATCGGTGCGACGCGCGAAGCGCTCGGATTCTGGAGCATCCGCCCCCTCCACGTACTCGCGCAGCGACACCGAGCAGAACCGGTGGAACGACTCACCGCTGCGCGCCACGAAGCGCCGGGCCCGGCTCAGCAACTCGGCCGGGCGCAGGTGGACGTCGTAGCTGGCGCGCTGCGCGATCAGGCCGTCACCGGTCTCCGGATGGCGTGGGAAGGCCCGCGACACCCACGTCGTGGTGCGCTCGACCACCGCCTGCTCCTCGGCTGGCGACCTGCTGCCGTCGAGGGTGTGCCAGTACCCGGTGACGACGTGACCGGCGGCGCGCGAGATTCCCTCGCCGAGCAGTCGCGGGTCGGTGCTGGTGGCGCCGACCGATGCGGGCAGGTCGATCTCGTAGCGCTGCTTGAACTCTGCCGACCGGGTCAGCATCACTTCGTTGTCCGCCTCGGAGAACCGTTCGGCCACGAGTTCGTCGGTGTCGGCGGGCCAGGCGGCGTATTCGTCGGTCTGCAACTGAGCCAGGCCGACCTGCTGCCGGTTCGCGCCGGCCGCCTGGCGCAGCAGCGTCTGCGCCTCGTTGAGGGCATCGATCAGCGGGTCGACGACCTCGGTGATCATCGCCCCGCTCGCGTTGGCGACGTGATGGGCCAGCGCGGCGTAGACCTGGCGCTCGACGGTGCGCCCCGACCCGGCGAACACCTCGTCGGCGATGGCCGCCGGATTGGTGATCGTGCCCGACAGCGCCGCCAGCGTCGCCTTGGTCTCACCCGGCAGGTCGGCGATATCGGCGGGCCCGTACTTCGACAGGTCGTGCAAGGACGGCATCAGCACGTCCTCGAGCAGCCGGGCGACCCGCTTGACCAGCCCCGTCGCGTACGGCAGGCCCTGCGTGGCCAGCGCGCGGGTGGCGGCCTGTTCGAGGTGGGCGACGAAGTTCTGATGCCAGACGAAGGCGTCGTGATAGGCGGCGCCGTTGGCTCCTTCGGCGAGGCTGTGGCGCTGCTCGACGAGCACCTGCGAGACGCGCGCGGCCCACTGCTCGCCGTTGATGCCGGGGGTCTGGTCGATCATCGGCCGCACATAGGAGTTGACCACCCCGCGCGCCTGCGCCGCCACCTGGTCTCCCGGCAAGACGGTGTGGGTGAGCCACGGCGCCACCACGTTCGCCGATCCGTCAACCACGTCGGGCAGGCCCAGCGAGTGGCAGATGTTGCTCCACTGGTTATCCAGGATTGCGTTGACCTGCTCCTCGTCGGAGCTGTCGTTGCCCGGCTGGACGTGGCCGTGCAGCAGCTTGTCGACGCTGCTGCGCGCCAACCGCTGCGCCGAGTACTCGGCGTAGCGGTCACGGCCCATGGATAGGCTGGCATAGCCGAATGATCCCCACGGGATGTTGTTCCACTGCTTGTTGCCCCAGCCGAGGAACTCCAGCGAGCCCTGGTCGCCGGCCTGGTTGGTCAGGTCCCATTCGATGAACTGCTGGGTGGCGGTCCCCGACAGGACTAGTCCGGCCAGCCCGCGACCGAGTCCGCGGTACACCGCGCCGGGTGTTCCGTCGCCGAAGACGGTCCGCTGGGCGCCCACGTAGCGCCCGACCGGGAAGACTCGGGCGAACGGGATCCGCTCACCCTCGCCGTTCTCGTGGCCGAGGGCCCGCAGCAGGTCGACATCGGTCTCGCGCGCCGATCCGGTCTGACTGGCAACGATCTCCCCGAGCATTGCCAGCGCATTGGCCCGGGTGCCGGTGACGGCAGAATCGTCGAGCGATTCGAAGATGTCGGGAGTCACCATGAAAACGCCCATCAGGCGCGGGTCGACACCCTGCACGAGCGTGAGGGTGCGGCAGATGTCGAGCGCCATCGAAGCGCCCGCACCCCCGGCCATCGATGAGACGACGAGCACGATCGGCTGGTCGTTCGAGTTGTACTTACCCGCGCCGGGGATCCGCAACGACCGCATCTCCGAGTCGGTCGAATTGGCGAACAGGGTGTCCCACGACCGCTGCAGTGCCTTGCGCACGGTGTCGACGCGACTCAGGGTGATCATTCGGCCGAGTGCGCGATACTGCCCGGCACCCGTTGACAGGGGGGTGTAGACCTGCTCGGGTTCACGCGGGGCCCAGGTGGCGATGGTGTCGAGCGCGTTGTTCGCCGCCAGCCGCTGCGACAGCGCGTTGTCGAGGATCTTGTACCCGTCGCTTTCCGGGCCGGTGCCCACGTATTGGCCACCGTGGTCGGGCACCGTGCCGACGCCGGCGACCGGCGACGGCGAAGTCGGCACGTCCAGGTGGACGAATTGCCAGCCGGCGGGCAGCTTGTTGATGCCGTGGGACCGGAGATCGGACTCCAGCTGATCCATCATGTACGCCAGGGCGGCTCCACCGGAACCACCGCAGCCGACCACCAGAAAACGCTTCATCTGTGTTCAATCCTCTTCACGGAATCGATCGATTCGACACTCAGTTTTGGAACGGGTTGTAGTCCCTGGGCGGGGGTCCTGCCCAGCCGGGTGCTGGACCACCCGCTGCTGGACCACCCGGGGGTGGTCCGCCGTGCCCCGGAGAACTGGGGGCCGGACCGCGGGGGGCCGGACCGGTGTGCCGCGGGGGGCCGAACGAGCCCGGGCCGGGTGCCGGGGGTCCGGCTGAGAACGGGTCGGCCCGGCCGCCGTAGCCGCCTGCGCCGCCGAACGGGTCGGCCGGATCCGAGGTGGCCGCCGCGGCCCCGGCCTGCTGGCGCAGCGTGGCGAGCACGGCGCCCAGGGACTCGGTGATCTCCTCGGCGAACCGCTCCACCGTGGCGCGGCCGGCGTCGTCGCCGACGAGCACCACCACGGTCGCCTGGTCCGGACTGCCGCTCGGGTTGTGCAGGACAAACCACCGGTTGTGAACGTTCAGCGGCAGCTTCGCGTCCGGCGCCGGACCGAAGGTGTCCCCGGTCTTCCCGGCGGCACCGACCATTCCCGGCGCACTGGCCACGACGAAACCAGTGCCGAACGGTGATCGGCCCACTCGGGTGTCGAGCACTCCCCCCGGCCCCAGGTCGAGGTGGCGCGACGGTCTCGCCGTGCCGGGCACCATCCGGACGAAGTCGTTGTCGCGGAAGGCGAAGGGCTCCCCCGCACGCAGGATCGACGACCCGCTGACGGTTACCGCGATGGCCTCGGCACGCAGCGAACGCGCGGGAATGCGAGCGGTCCACCACTTCGCGAGGTAAGCCAGACCGAGCGGCACGAGGGGACCGAGGAGCAGTGCCGCCAAGACGCCCAGAATAGTGTTGGCCGTGTCCTGCTTCTTGGCGAGGATCGCACTGAACTGCACGTCCATCGCCTGCGGTTGGCCCGCTCCGTCGGCTTTGGCGACCATCACGGTCACCGTGCCGCTCGCGGTGCCCCGCGCCTGGTTCGGCACGTGCAGGGTCAGCGGAAGCGACGTCGTCGTGCCATCGCCGGCCGACTTGACGCAGTTCTCGCGGCTCGTGGCGGTCGAGGTGACCGTGAGCCCATCGGCGCCGCTCGGTGCCGCCTGTACCTTCGTCGCCCCCTGCGGGGCGACCCACACGCAGCCCGAACCGTCCACCGGTAGCGGTGCCGAGGCCTCGCCGGCGCCGGTCACAGTACCGAAGTCGACGCGCGCGGGCACCTGCGGATAGCCGGCCGGCGGGTTGATCGTCACCGGCAGGTCTACGCCCTTGGGAACGAGGGGGGTGCCGGCAACGAGTTTGCCCTTCGCGTCGCGCGCCGGCGCCGTGGTAACCGCGAGCGTCATGTGCAGCGTCGCCGCGCCCGGCGCCACCCCCGCAAGATCAGCCGTCCGCTTCTGCGTCAGCTTGTTCTTCGGCACATCCGCGGCGACCGGAATCGTCCTACCGGCGCGAGTCACCAGCTCTGCGCTGAAGGAAACGGTGCCCGGCAGATCCTCCACGGCAACCGTCTGGCCTTTCTTGTTCGTGACCACGAAGAAGAAGGGCGCCGCTTTGTCACCGCTGCGCAGCTTGGTGTTGCCGTTGCCGGGCCAGGCCGGCGCGAGGTCGCCGTAGATGCGGATATTCGACTGGGTTTGCGCGCTGACCGAAGCTTCGGGCGAGACGAAGACCAGCGCCCACACGCCGCGCCATTTCGCGGCGTCGGTACTCGACATCTCGATCGACACCGATTTGTCGCTCGGCGATGAATAGGTGATGGCCGCACCGCCCACATCGATTTTGCCGGGTTTACCGGCATCCAGGCGATGCTCGCTGCCGTCGGGGGCGACGATGACCGGGGTGAGACCGGGGGTGGTCGCATCGGCGAAGATGCTGACGCTCGACACCGACTTGTCGAGGACGAACCGGTGCTTGGCGTCCTCGCACACGCGGTTGCGCGCACATGCGCCACGCTTCGTTTCGATGCCGGCCCCGCCGCCGATCAGGGCGAACGCGCGCAGGAGACCATCCATGTCGGTCACCCGGTAGAACGCGCCGGGCACTGGTTCGGTGACCGTTCCGCAGGTCCGCCCGCCGGGTGCCGCGCCGGTGGCGATGGCCTGCAGAAGGTTGAAGTCGGCGGCACGAGACTGGGCGTCCAGACCGATCGCGACGGTGATCACTCCCGACGAGCGCAGTTGGTCGGCGACACCACCCGGGCGGCAGATGCTCGATTCGGCGGCCTTCTTCATCGCATCGCGGTCGGCCGGGCTGTTGAGCTGCTGGCCGGGTGCGAACTCTTTGTCGACCTGGCCGCGGTTCTGGTAGTCGAAATCGAGGGCGCCGTCGGTGAACCACACGATCATCTGGCAACCGGGCGCCGCGTTGGGCTTGCGCTTGGCGGCCAGCGAGGCGGCCGCGCTGGTCAGCGCGGTCGCATAGTCGGTGTCGCGGCCGGTATTGCTGGTCTCGAGCTTGGCGAGTCCGTCGGTGACCGCACCCATGGAATCGTTGCCCAGGGCGGTCCAGTCGGTGATCACCCGGTAGCTGTCGGAGAAGGCGGCGATCGATACGTCGAGCTGGGCCGCGTCGCGATCGGAGGCCAGCTGCAATTGGCGGGCCAGCTCTTTCGCCGCGGCGACCCGGGCCGCCTTCGGGTCGGACTTCTGCAGGCTCAGCGACTCGTCGATGAGGAACAACACCTGTCCGCTCTTCTGGCCGGCCACACACGAGGCGAACCTCGAGACGGCGGCGTCGGCGGGCTCGGCGTGGGCCGCCGCACCGACGAGTAGCCCAAGTGGCGCGAACAGCACCGCCAGTGCGAGCGCGGCACACCAGCGCGCCACGGTTGACCGCACCACGACAACTCCTCCCCCGGCCATCACAACCGCCCGATCCAGAACCCGACGGCCAGGGCGGTCACCGCGATCCCGAGGACGGTCAGCACGATCGCCACCGCCCACAACACGCCCGTCGAACCGGGTCGCGAATATACCGTCGCCGTCTTCCGCTCGGTGTCGACCGCGACAAACCTGGCCACCAGCCAGATGGCGATCGGCCCTGCCAAGAGCCACCCCAACAGGGACCACCACCGGCCCCATCCGAGGGCGCCGATCAGGCCGCCGGCGCCGGCACACGCCGCGGCGACAATCAGGAGCCCGTTCGGCGGGGCGGACATGGTGATCGAACTGGCGACGGCCGGGACCTGCGGATCATTGAACCCGGTCGCTGCGGGACCGTATTGGCCGGCGCCGGCACCGAACTGCCCGCCAACCTCGTGTCGGCCCGGGCTCTGCGGTTGTCCGGCCGCCGGGGGCGACCATTGTCGCCGATCGCCCGGCCCGGACTGTCCGTGCTGCGGCGGGGGCACGGGCTGTTGGTAGGCCCCCGGATTGCCCGGCCGGCCACCGCTGTTGGGCGAACCCCCCGGCATCGGCCCGGGCGGCGGCGACTGCCTCGGATCGTTGCCCGGGCCAAACGGATTGAACGATGACACGGTTGACATGCTTTCACATGGGCCGGACATCTGGGTGACCCGGACGAATGAGCGGATCCGCCGCGTCGCCCGGTGGCCACCGGATTTGCGCCACCGATGCGTCCGGATTCTGGCAGGATCGGGCCATGATCCCTTTTCTCTGGCGCACCGCGACCACCGGTCTGACCCTGTGGCTGGCGACCCTCCTGGTTCCCGACAGCATGTACTTCGTGTGGGGCGAGGCCGGCCAGCGGTGGCAGCAGGTCGGCATCGTCCTGCTCGTCGCGGTGATCTTCGGTGTCATCAACGCATTGATCAAGCCGGTCGTCCAGATCTTGTCGATCCCCTTCTACATCCTCACCCTCGGCCTGTTCCACGTCGTGGTCAACGCACTCATGCTGTGGCTGGTGTCCTGGTTCACCCGGCATGTCACCCATTGGGGTCTCATCGTCGAGAGCTTCTGGTGGTCGGCGATCTGGGCCGCGATCATCGTCTCCCTGGTCGGCATCGTGGTCACGGCGATCACCGATCGCCTCGCCGACTCGGTCACCCGGTAGCGCGTGGTGGTTCAGACACCGACCGTCCTGCGCGTCACCGCCGTCGTCGCCGCCCTCGGCGCCGCCGCAGCGCTGCTCGCGGGCTGCTCGGCCGGGTCGACCCCGGTGGACCAGGCCCGCTCGGTCACCGTCGTCGGAAGCGGCAAGGTCACCGGCGTGCCCGACACGCTGAGCGCCACCATCGGCGTCGAGACGCAAGCCGCCGACGTGTCCGCCGCCATCAACGACTCATCGGCGACGATCAGCAAGATCACCGACGCCGCCGTCTCGGCGGGCGTGGACCGCAAAGACATCCAGACCCAGCAGGTGTCGATCAATCCGCGGTACTCCTCGCCCGGCGCGGCGGGCGGCACCTCGACCATCAGCGGATATGAGGCCACCAACACCGTGTCCATCAAGGTGCGCGACCTCGGCAAGGCGTCGAAGGTGCTCGGTGACGCCGTGACCGCCGGCGGCAACAGCACGCGCTTGTCGGGCGTGAGCTTCGCGATCGACGACGATTCGGCGCTGATGCGCAACGCACGCGATGCGGCGTTCGCCGACGCCCGGGCCCGCGCCGATCAGTATGCCCGGCTGGCCGGCGACAAGCTCGGCAAAGCACTGGTCATCACCGAAACCAACACCGTCGACTCGCCCGGTCCGACGCTCCGGCGCGCCCCCGAAGCCATGGCTGCCGCGCCGGTGCCCATCGAACCGGGTCAGCAGACGCTGACCTACTCGGTCACCGTCAAGTTCGCACTGACCTGATCCAATGCATCCCCTGCTGGAACCGTGGGCGAACTTCAACGTCGCAGTGGCCGGGGCCAGCGCGGCGCTGGCTGGTCTGATCATCGTCGCGATGTCGGTGAACTTGGACGGCACTCTTCTCGCATCACCAATTCCCGCACGGGCCGGTGCGTCGATTGGTGCGCTGACTCTCGCCGTTGCCGCCTCCTGCCTTGCCCTCATCCCCGACCAGTCCCTCGTCCTCTTGGGTGTCGAGCTGCTCGCCGGCGGGCTCGCAACGCTGTGGATCGCACTACTCGCGGTACGTCGGATCTACCGGGCCAGGAGTAACGTTGCGTTGGATCCACAGCGGCCGTCACCCTTGCGGTTGTGGTGGCCTGGCAAGGTCGCGATGCACCTTGCGCCACCAGTGCTGTTCACCGTTGGCGGCGGGGTCCTCGTCACCGGAAATGCGCACGGGCTCAATTGGATTGCCGCCGCGTCCATCATCGCGATCGTCACCGGTGTCGCGTTCGGGTGGATCGCACTGGTCGAGGTCCGCCGCTAAACCCCCGCCGCTACCCCCTTGTCGAGGAGTGTCATGACAATACTGTTCACCGACCCTTTCCTCGACGACTTCGGCGTGTGGCCGCTCGCCTACGCCCCCTATGGCGGTAGCGACTTCGGTGAACTGGCCGCCATTGCCGCCGCTGTCGGCGACGGCAACGCCGACACCTTCTACACCGCGTTCACCGACATGGCCGCACGACTGGCCACCGACGCGGCGAGCGCCGAAGCCGCCGGATATCTCGACTCCGCTCGAGAACTGCACCTGCGCGCGGCGGTCTACTACGCGTCGTCCTACCACCCGATCTACGGGACCCCGGTCGATCCGCGTCTCGTCCATGCATTTGACCAGCAGGCCGCCGAGCTGAGTCGTGGCTTGGCGCTCGGCGACAGCCCAGGTGCCCCGGTGCGGATCCCGTACGACCAGACGTCGCTGCCCGGCTACCTCGTCCCGGCGCCGGGCTGCGCCGGGACGAAGCGTCCGCTCATCATCTTCACCAACGGCTACGACGCCACCGTCACCGATATGTACTTCGCATCGGCGGTCGCCGCCGGCCGGCGCGGCTACCACTGCTTACTCTTCGACGGCCCCGGCCAGGGTGAGATGCTCATCCACCACCGGATGCCGATGCGCCCGGACTGGGAACACGTCATCACCCAGGTCACGGACTGGGCAGCGAGCTGTGCGATCGTCGACGCCCAATCCATCGTGCTGAGCGGGTGGAGCCTCGGCGGCTACCTCGCGCCGCGCGGTGCCGCCGGGGAACACCGGCTCGCCGCGGTGGTCGCCGACCCGGGTCAATGGGATGTCGGTGCGACGATGACAGCGCTGGCGACGGCGATGGGCGTCTCGGCGCACCAGGCCGCCCATCCCGAGACGATCGCCGACGCGGCCCTCGCGGAGATGATGGCCGTGATCACCGCCAATCCCAAACTCAACTGGTCGATCGTCAAACGCGGATTCTGGGTGAACGGCGTAGACAATCTGCGCGACTTCCTCGCCGCGACGCTGCGGTACACCCTGGCCGGCATCGGGCGCGAGATCTCCTGCCCCACCCTCGTCACCGCTGCGGAGAACGACTTCCTGTCCAAGGATGCGGACCGGTTCGTCGCCGAACTCGGCGACCGCGCCACCCTGGTCCGGTTCACCGCCGCGCAGGGCGCCGGCATGCACTGCGAGATGCTCAACCGTTCGCGCTACAACCGCACCGCCCTCGACTGGCTCGACGCCACGGTGGGATCGGGCCCGACGGGATCCAGCCCCACGAGATCCGGCCCGGCACTGGCGGGCTGACCGGCATGCGCGCAGTGGTTCAGCGGGTCCGTGCGGCGCGGGTGCTCGTCGACGACGAGGTCGTGGGCGAACTCGACCTTGCCGCCGGGCGCCAGGGGCTGGTCCTGCTCGTCGGCGTCACCCACTCCGACACCGAGGCGCAGGCCCGGGCCCTCGCCGAGAAGGTGTGGCGGCTGCGCATTCTCGATGGTGCGGATGGCGCACAGGTCGGCGCTGCCGATCTGGCCGCCCCGATCCTCGTCATCAGCCAGTTCACCCTGTATGCGAATACCGACAAAGGCCGGCGGCCATCGTGGCATGCCGCGGCGCCGGCCGCCGTCGCCGAACCGGTCGTCGACGCGGCCGCGGCGCACCTGCGCACCTTGGGCGCAACGGTGGCCACCGGCCGCTTCGGCGCACACATGGCGGTCGAGCTGGTGAACGACGGGCCGGTCACGATCCTGCTCGAGGTTTAGGCGCTACCCGGTCGCTGCGTGAGAATCCGCGGGCCGTCCTCGGTCACCGCGACGGTGTGCTCCCAGTGCGCGGCCCGGCTGCCGTCGTCGGTGACGACCGTCCAGTCATCGTCCTCGATAGTGGTCTCCTCGGTGCCCAGGGTGAGCATCGGTTCGACCGCGAGGGTGGATCCGACGACGAGCCGCGGGCCTTGGCCCGGGTCGCCCTCGTTGGCCAGGAACGGCTCCAGGTGCATTTCGCGCCCGATGCCGTGGCCGCCGTATCCGGCGACGATGCCGAAGTGCCGCCCGAACTTCGCGCGCGCCGCGACCGTGCCCCGCTCGATCGCGTGCGAAATGTCGGTCAGCCGCGCGCCTTCGACCATGGCGGCGATTCCCGCCACCAACGACAGGCGGGTCGCTTCGCTCAGCTCCTCGTCGTCCCGCGACAACTCGCCGACACCGTAGGTCCAGGCCGAGTCGCCGTGCCAGCCGTCGAGGATCGCCCCGCAGTCGATGGATACCAGGTCGCCCTCGGCCAGGATGATGTCTTTGCTCGGAATGCCGTGCACGACAACTGCATTGACCGAGCTGCAGATCGACCCGGGAAAGCCGTGGTATCCCTTGAACGAGGGCACGGCGCCGGCGTCGCGGATGACGGCCTCAGCAATCTCGTCGAGTTCGAGGGTGGACACACCAGCCTTTGACGCCTGGCGCACGGCGACCAGCGTCGCACCGACCACAGCACCGGCGGCGGCCATCGCATCGAGTTCGCCGGCCGACCGAAACGGCACCACCCCGCGCCGACCGAACAAGCCCATCGCCGCCCGCCTACTTGCCGTCGACGCCGAGTGCGTCCATCACGCGGCCGTGCACGCCGGCCACTTCGCCGACCGCATTGATCGACGTGACGTCCGAGCCGTAGAACTCCAGCAGCGGTGCCGTCTCGCTCGCATACACCGCGAGGCGGTTGCGGATGACGTCCTCACTATCGTCGGCGCGGCCGCGGGCCAGCATGCGCTCCACGACGACGTCGGGGTCCACCTCGAAGGAGAGCACCGCGTCCAGGGCCACGCCCATCTCCCGGAGCGCTTCGGCCTGTTCGATCGAGCGCGGGAAGCCGTCGAGGATGAATCCGCGGGCGGCGTCGGGCTCGGCGATGCGGGCACGCACCATGTCGACGGTCACCTCGGAGGGAACCAGGTCCCCGGCGTCGAGATAACGCTTGGCCTCAACGCCGATCGCCGTGCCCTGCGAGATGTTCGCGCGGAACAGATCGCCGGTCGAGATGTGCGGGACGCCCAATGCCTCGGAGAGCAGTTCGGCCTGAGTGCCCTTACCGGCCCCGGGAGGGCCGAGAATGATGAGTCTCAATTGAGGAACCCTTCGTACTTGCGCTGCATCAACTGGCTGTTGACCTGCTTGACGGTGTCGAGGGCGACCACGACCATGATCAGCAGTGCCGTACCGCCGAACGGGAGGTTCTGCACCCCGCCGGCCTGACCGACCTGCATGAACAGGTTAGGCAGAATTGCGATCAAACCGAGGTAAATCGAGCCGGGCAGCGTGATCCGCGACAAGACGTAGCCGAGGTAGTCGGCGGTCGGCTGGCCAGGACGAATCCCGGGAATGAAGCCACCGTACTTCTTCATGTCGTCGGCGCGCTCCTGCGGGTTGAACGTCACCGCCACGTAGAAGTACGTGAAGAAGATGATCATCACGAAGTACGTGACGATGTAGACCGGGTCGCTGGGGTTCACCAGGTGCTGGTCGATGAACGTCTGCCAGCCCTTCGGCGTGCCGTCCCCCCGCGTCAAGTTGCTGATCAGCATCGGCAGGTACAGCAGCGACGACGCGAAGATGACGGGGATAACACCGGCCTGGTTGACCTTGAGCGGCAGGTAGGTCGACGAACCACCGTACATCTTGCGGCCGACCATCCGTTTGGCGTACTGGACCGGAATGCGGCGCTGGCCCATCTCGATGAACACCACGCCACCGACGATGATGAGGCCGGCGACGATAACGAGTGCGAAGGCCACCGGGCCGCGGTCGTTGAGGATCATCCGTCCCTCGGCGGGAATGCGGGCCACGATGCCGGCGCTGATCAACAGCGACATGCCGTTGCCGATGCCGCGCTCGGTGATCAGCTCGCCGAACCACATGACGACCATGGCGCCGGCGATCATCACGATCACGATGATCGACAGTCCGAGGATCGACTGGTCGCGGATGATGTTTTGCGCATCGCAGTTCGCTTGGCCGCGCAGCAGATTGCCGTTGGCGGCGAGCGCCACGATGCCGGTCGCCTGGAGCAGTGCCAGCGCCACGGTCAAATAGCGCGTGTACTGCGTCATCTTCGCCTGGCCGGCCTGCCCCTCTTTGCGGAGTTCCTCAAAGCGGGGAATGACGACGGTCAGCAGCTGCACGATGATGCTCGCCGTGATGTAGGGCATGATGCCGATCGCGAACACCGACAGCTGCAGGAGCGCGCCACCGGAGAACATGTTGATCAGCGAGTAGATCTGCTGCTGGGCCGTGTCCTGGTTCGCCGGGTCGAGACACTGTTGGACGACCTTGAAGTCCACACCCGGCGACGGCAGGGTCGCACCGAACCGGTACAGCACAAGAATTCCGAGGACGAAGAGAATCTTCTTCCTCAGGTCCGGCGTGCGGAACACGGCGACGAGGGGGGAGAACACTAAATTCCTCCTAGTGGCGACCACTTCGGTTCAGGGCCTGGCGATTGGGGCTTGGCACGGACAGCTTTGCCGGACAGCAACGCTGCAAACTCTAACAGGAGCGCAGCGAGCGGGCCGATGCCTGCTGGCCAGATGGCCGGTGCAACACGTCGAGCGCTGCACCGGCCAACTGGCAGACGGCTGTTAGAGCTCGGTGGTGCTACCGCCGGCGGCGGCGATCTTTTCCTTCGCCGACCCGGAGAACTTGTTGGCGGTGATGTCGAGCTTCACCGACAGTTCGCCGTTGCCGAGCACCTTGACCAACTGGTTCCGGCGGACCGCACCTTTGGCGACGAGGTCCTCGACGCCCACAGTGCCGCCCGAGGGGAACAGCTCGGCGAGATCGCCGACGTTGACAACCTGGTACTCGACCCGGTTGCGGTTGGTGAAGCCCTTGAGCTTCGGCAGCCGCATGTGGATCGGCATCTGGCCGCCCTCGAAACCGGCCGGCACGGTCTTACGGGCCTTGGTGCCCTTGGTGCCGCGCCCGGCGGTCTTGCCCTTCGAGCCCTCACCGCGACCCACGCGGGTCTTCTCGGTCTTCGCGCCCGGTGCGGGGCGAAGGTGGTGGAGTTTGATCGTCATTTCTTAAACCTCTTCGACAGTCACGAGGTGCCGAACGACATTGATCAGGCCCCGCGTCTGCGGGTTGTCCTCGCGGGTGACGGACTTGCGGATGCCCTTGAGGCCAAGGGTGCGCAGGCTGTCACGCTGGTTGCTCTTGGTACCGATGGTGCTCTTGATCTGAGTGATCTTCAGCTGACCCATATCAGTCTCCTTCTTGGCCACGGCGCTCACGCTCCCTTGGTCGTCGCCGCGGCGACGGCACGGGCGCGCAGCATACCGGCAGGAGCGACGTCCTCGACCGGCAGACCGCGACGGGCGGCGACCTCTTCAGGACGCTGCAGCATCTTCAGTGCGGCGACGGTGGCGTGCACGACGTTGATGGCGTTGTCCGAGCCGAGGCTCTTGGCCAGCACGTCGGTCACACCGGCACACTCGAGTACGGCACGCACCGCGCCACCGGCGATAACACCGGTACCGGGGCTGGCCGGGCGGAGCATGACGACGCCCGCAGCGGCCTCACCCTGAACCGGGTGGGTGACCGTGCCACCGATCATCGGGACGCGGAAGAAGTTCTTACGAGCCTCTTCGACGCCCTTCTGGATCGCGGCCGGGACTTCCTTGGCCTTGCCGTAGCCGACACCGACCATGCCCTGACCGTCGCCGACCACCACGAGTGCGGTGAAGCTGAACCGGCGGCCGCCCTTGACGACCTTGGACACGCGGTTGATGGTGACGACGCGCTCGAGGTGGTTGCGCTCCTCGCGCTCGCGCCCGCCCCCACGGCTGTCGCGACGATCGCCGCGGCCGCCGCGGCCGCCGCCGCGCTCGTTGCTGTTGCTGTTGGTGTTGTTGCCGGCGGGTCCGTTCCCGCCGTCACGCTGACGTCCGGGCATCAGAGGGTCCCTCCGTTGTTGATCAGGCACATCGAGTAGTTGGTCATTAGAACTTCAGGCCTCCCGCACGGGCGGCGTCGGCGAGCGCGGCGATCCGGCCGTGGTAGCCGTGCCCACCGTGATCGAAGACGACGCTGTCGATGCCGGCAGCCTTGGCGCGCCCGGCGATCAACTCGCCGACCTTGGCCGCCTGCGCCGACTTGTCGCCGCCGGTGGCACGAACGTCGGCCTCGATCGACGAGGCGGCGGCCAGCGTGTTGCCGGCCAGATCGTCGATGAGCTGGACGTGGATGTGCCGGCTGCTGCGCTTCACCGCGAGGCGCGGACGCTCCGGGGTGCCCGACACCTTCTTCCGGAGGCGGAAGTGGCGGCGGTTGGTGGCGGTGCGACGACGGGTCGACGCATCCTTGCCGGCGGGCTTGCGCCCGGCGGTGTTGACAGTTGCTGTTTCACTCATGGCTTACTTACCCGTCTTTCCGACCTTGCGGCGGACCTGCTCGCCTTCAAAGCGGATGCCCTTGCCCTTGTAGGGGTCCGGACGCCGCAGGCGGCGGATGTTCGCCGAGATCTGGCCGACTTGCTGCTTGTCGATGCCCGTGACCGAGAACTTCGTCGGCGACTCCACGGCGAAGGTGATGCCTTCGGGAGCCTCGATCGGCACGGGGTGGCTGTAGCCGAGGGCGAACTCGAGGTCACGGCCCTTGGCGGCTACGCGGTAGCCGACGCCGAAGATCTCCAGCTTGCGGGTGTAGCCGGCGGTGACGCCGACCATCAGGTTGTTGATCAGGCTGCGCGACAGGCCGTGCAGGGCACGGCTGCGGCGCTCGTCATTGGGCCGGGTGACGACGATCTGCTTCTCCTGCACGGCGGCCGTGATCGGCTCGCTGATCGTGATGGCCAATTCGCCCTTGGGGCCTTTGACCTTCACGTCCTGGCCGTCGATCGTGACGTCGACGCCGGCGGGGATGTCGATGGGGTTCTTACCGATTCGCGACATGTTGTGCCCCTACCAGACGTAGGCGAGGACTTCGCCGCCCACGCCCGTGTTGGCTGCTTGACGGTCGGTGAGCAGGCCCGACGACGTGGAGATGATCGCCACGCCGAGGCCGCCCAGCACCTTGGGCAGATTGGTTGATTTCGCGTAAACCCGCAGGCCGGGCTTCGAGACGCGGCGCAGACCAGCAATGCTGCGCTCCCGGCTCGGGCCGTACTTGAGGCTGACGACGAGCTTCTTGCCGACCTCGGCGTCTTCGACGCGGTAATCGGTGATGTAGCCCTGTTCCTTGAGGATCGCAGCGATGTTCGCTTTGATCGTCGACGACGGCAGGGTCACCTCGTCGTGGTACGCCGAGTTGGCGTTGCGCAGACGTGTCAAGAAGTCTGCGATCGGATCAGTCATGGTCATGGTTGACCGTCAACCTTTCTCGTAGCGGTTCCCATACAACGGCCGAAACTGGATTGCGCCAGGTCGGTACCGGTGGGCCTGCCACGAAGTGAGTGTTGTGCAAGGCTCTTCCCATCCGGTGCCATTGGCTTATCGCCGGCACCGGAGAGGTATGAAGTTGTGGCTCCCAGGGGGCACAGTTCACCCCGGGCAACCGCTTCAGTGTAGAGACTCTCCTGCCCAGACCCAAATCGCGTCGGGGCCCAGGCCGGCTACCACCCGGATCAGTTGCCACCCAGACCGGTTACCACCCGGGGACCTACGTCTGAACTTCCCGCGTTCGTCTATCGGGGCACCGTTTCCCGAACTACCGTGCTCGTTATGAGCCGACCAGCCCAGGTTCAGGGACAAGCAGCGCAAAACCTCCTCAACATCGGGAAGTTCTTCTCCCGGTGGGACGAATCCGACGACGGCCGCGCCGTGTTCCGCAAGGGCGGGCGCGCCGGCGACATCTTCTACCGCGACCGGTGGAGTCACGACAAGATCGTCCGCTCGACGCACGGGGTCAACTGCACCGGTTCGTGTTCGTGGAAGGTGTATGTCAAGGACGGGATCATCACCTGGGAGACCCAGGAGACGGACTACCCCTCGGTCGGCCCCGACCGCCCCGAGTATGAGCCGCGCGGCTGCCCGCGCGGCGCCGCCTTCTCCTGGTACACCTACTCCCCCACCCGCGTCCGTCATCCCTATGCCCGCGCCGTGCTGGTCGAGATGTATCGCGCGGCGAAGGCCAAACTCGGCGACCCGGTTCTGGCCTGGGCCGATGTGACCGGCGATCCGCTGCGCCGCCGCTCCTACCAGCGCGCGCGCGGGAAGGGTGGCCTCATCCGGGTCAGTTGGGAGGAAGCCATCGAGATGGCGGCGGCCGCGCACGTGCACACCATCAAGACCTACGGGCCGGACCGGTGCGCCGGCTTCTCGCCGATTCCGGCGATGTCCATGGTCAGCCACTGCGTCGGCACCCGCTTCATTCAGCTCATCGGCGGGGTCATGACCTCGTTCTACGATTGGTATGCCGATCTTCCGGTGGCCAGCCCGCAGGTGTTCGGCGATCAGACCGACGTGCCGGAGTCAGGCGACTGGTGGGATGCGACCTACCTGATGATGTGGGGTTCAAACGTCCCGGTCACCCGCACACCGGACGCCCACTGGATGGCCGAGGTCCGCTACCGCGGCACCAAAGTGGTCACCGTCTCCCCCGACTACGCCGACAACACCAAGTTTGCCGACGAATGGTTGCCCGCCCAGGCCGGCACCGACGGCGCGCTCGCGATGGCGATGGGCCACGTGATCCTGCGCGAGTTCTTCATCGAGCGCTCCACCGGGTTCTTCACCGATTTCGTCGGCAAGTACACGGATCTGCCGTTCCTCGTCGAACTCGACGAGCATGAGTACGAGGGTGCGACCACCCTGATCCCGGGCAAGTTCGTGACCGCCGATCAGGTCGGGCTGGTCGAGGCGCCGGCCGACGAAGACGCGTGGAAGACCGTGCTCATCGACGATGCCACCGACACCGTCGTCGCACCCAACGGTTCGATGGGCTTTCGCTACGCCGAGTCCGGGGAGGGCCGCTGGAACCTGGATCTGGCCGGGGTCACCCCGCGCTTGAGCCTCTACGACGACCCGGCAGCAGAGCCGGTCGCCATCAGCGTCGCCGCCTTCGACGCCCCGGACGGGAGCGGCACGGTCCTGCGCCGCGGCGTCCCGGCGCGGCGAATGCACGGGCGACTGGTGACCACTGTCTTCGATCTGATGCTCGCGCAGTACGGTGTCGGCCGCGACGGCCTGCCCGGCGACTGGGCGTCGGGCTATGACGACGCGGCAACCCCGTACACCCCGGCGTGGCAGGAGGAGATCACCAGCGTGCCGGCTGAGGCGGCCATCCGTATCGCCCGCGAGTTCGCCACCAATGCCGTTGACTCCCAGGGCCGTTCGATGATCATCATGGGCGCCGGCATCTGCCAGTGGTTCCACGGCGACGCCACCTATCGCGCAATTCTGGCCCTGCTCAACCTGACGGGCAGCATGGGCCGCAACGGCGGCGGCTGGGCCCACTACGTCGGACAGGAGAAGTGCCGCCCGATCACCGGCTGGATCTCGCTGGCCAATGCGCTGGACTGGTCCCGCCCGCCGCGCACGCAGCCGGGAACGTCGTATTGGTACATGCACACCGACCAGTGGCGCAACGACGGCTATTCCACCACCGCGCTGACCTCGCCGCTGTCCCGCGGCGTCTTGGACCATCCGCACACCGCCGACGCGATCGCCCAGTCCTCGCGGCTCGGCTGGATGCCGTTCTATCCGCAGTTCTCCACCAACCCGCTGCAGGTGGCCGACGACGCCCAGGCCGCCGTCGACGCGGGTGCGGCGCCATCCACGGGCGCCTGGGTGGCGCAGCAGTTGCACGAGGGCTCGCTGACCCCGTCGATCAACGACGTCGACGCGCCGGAGAACTGGCCGCGGACCCTGGTGCTGTGGCGCTCGAATCTCCTGGGCTCCTCAGCCAAGGGTGACGAGTACTTCTTGCGCCACCTCCTCGGCACCGACCACAACGTGCTGGGCGTGGAGAACCCCGACACCCCGCATCCGCGCGAGGTGGCGTGGCACGACGAAGCGCCCGAGGGCAAGCTCGACCTGCTGCTATCGGCCGACTTCCGGATGACGTCGACGACGCTGATGAGCGACATCGTGTTGCCCGCGGCCACCTGGTATGAGAAGTACGACCTGTCCTCGACCGATATGCACCCGTTCGTGCACGCCTTCTCGCCGGCCATCGACCCGCCGTGGGAGGCCAAGAGCGACTTCGACCTGTTCCACCACCTGGCCCGCGAACTGTCCCGGCAGGCCCAGACCCATCTGGGCACGGTGCGGGATCTGGTGGCGACCCCCAACCAGCACGACACCCCCGGCGAGACCGCCAATCCGCACGGCATCGTCGACGACTGGCTCGACTCGGGCAAGCCCGGCGTGCCGGGCAAGAACCTGCCGCAGTTCGTCGTCGTCGAACGCGACTACACCGCCATCGCGGACAAGCTGGCCTCGGTCGGCCCGCTTGCCGACAAGTTGGGATTCACCGTCAAGAACGTCACCTTCGACGTCGGATCCCAGATGGCGAAGCTGGCGGCGAAGAACGGGGTGATGATGGGGCCGGCCGGGGCCCCGGTCAGCCCCGCCGAAGGCCGCCCGGCGATCGACACCGACGCGAAGCTCGCCGAGGCGATCCTGATGTTCTCTGGCACGACCAACGGCGAACTCGCCGTCGGCGGTTTCGAGCAGTTGGAGAAGCGCACCGGGAAGCGCTTCGTCGACCTGGCGGCGGGGTCGGAGGAGAAGCGAATCACCTTCGCCGACACGCAGGACTCACCGCAACCGGTGATCACCTCGCCCGAATGGTCGGGCTCGGAGACCGGCGGCCGGCGGTATGCCCCGTTCACCATGAACGTCGAGCGGGAGAAGCCGTTCCACACCCTCACCGGCCGAATGCACTTCTACCTCGATCACGATTGGATGCTCGACATCGGCGAAGCACTGCCCCTCTACCGGCCGCCCCTAGACATGCACCGACTGTTCGGCGAACCCAAACTCGGCCCGACCGGCGAGATGGAGATCGCGGTCCGGTACCTGACCCCGCACAACAAGTGGTCGATCCACTCCGAGTACCAGGACAACCTGTTCATGCTGTCGCTGTCGCGGGGCGGGCCGACGGCGTGGCTGTCGCCGGAGGACGCGGCCGCGATCGGGGTCGAGGACAACGAGTGGATTGAGTGCGTCAACGCCAACGGCGTGTTCGTCGGGCGTGCGATCGTCAGCCATCGGATCCCGACCGGGGTCACCTACGTCCACCACGCCCAGGAGCGGACCATCGACGTCCCGAAGTCCGAGGCCACCGGTAAGCGCGGCGGCATCCACAACTCGGTGACCCGTCTGCTGGTCAAACCGTCGCACCTCATCGGCGGCTACGCGCAGCTCTCCTATGCCTTCAACTATCTGGGCCCGACGGGCAACCAGCGCGACATCGTCTCGACGATTCGCCGGCGCAGCCAGGAGGTGACGTACTGATGCGAGTCATGGCACAGATCGCGATGGTGATGAACCTCGACAAATGCATCGGATGCCACACGTGTTCGGTGACGTGCAAGCAAGCGTGGACCAACCGTGCCGGCACCGAGTATGTGTGGTTCAACAACGTGGAGACCCGCCCCGGCCAGGGATATCCACGGCGCTATGAGGACCAGGACGCCTGGCGGGGCGGGTGGAAGCTCAACCGCTACGGCCGGTTGCGGCTGCGAACCGGCGGCCGCGTGCAGAAGCTCGCCACGATCTTCTTCAGCCCCGTCCAGCCCACGCTCAGCGACTACTACGAGCCGTGGACCTATGACTATGAGAACCTCATCAGCGCCCCGCTGGGCGACGACATCCCGGTGGCGCGGCCCAAGTCGCTGATCACCGGCGAGGACATGAAGATCTCGTGGTCGGCGAACTGGGACGATGATCTGGGCGGCAGCGCGGCAACCGCCGAACAGGACCCGGTACTGCAGAAGCTCGCCGCCGAGTCCAGCGCACAGATCAAGTTGTCCTTCGAGCAGACATTCATGTTCTACCTGCCGCGGATCTGTGAGCACTGCCTCAATCCGTCGTGCATGGCGTCGTGCCCGTCGGGCGCGATCTACAAGCGCGCCGAGGACGGGATCGTTCTCGTCGACCAAGACCGCTGTCGCGGGTGGCGACAGTGCATCACGGGCTGTCCGTACAAGAAGATCTACTACAACCACCGGACCGGCAAAGCAGAGAAGTGCACGTTCTGCTACCCACGCGTCGAGGTCGGCCAGCCGACGGTCTGCTCAGAAACCTGTGTCGGGCGGCTCCGCTACATCGGACTGTTCCTGTATGACGCCGACCGGGTGACCGAGGCGGCGTCGGTCCCCGACGAGAAGGACCTCTACGAGGCGCAGCTCGACTTGATGCTCGACCCGGCCGATCCAGAAGTGATCGCCGCGGCCCGCGCCGAGGGCATTCCCGACGACTGGCTCGACGCCGCCCGCCGCTCCCCCGTCTATGCGCTGGCGAAGAAGTACCGGGTGGCACTGCCACTGCATCCGGAGTACCGCACAATGCCGATGGTTTGGTACGTGCCGCCGCTGTCGCCGATCGTCGATCTGCTCACCGAGCAGGGCCACGACGGCGAGAGCCACCAGAACCTCTTCGGCGCGATCGACACGCTGCGCATCCCGGTCGAATACTTGGCGGAGCTCTTCACCGCCGGGGACACCGACATCGTCACGCAGGTGCTGCGCAAGCTCGCCGGCATGCGGTCGTATATGCGCGATGTGGCGCTGGGCCGGGAACCCAATCCGCTGATCCCTGCGTCGGTGGGGATGGACGAGGAATCGATGGTCGAGATGTATCACCTCATGGCCATCGCGAAGTACGCCGACCGCTACGTCATCCCGACCGCCCATGTCGAACAAGGTCACCAGTTGGAGGAGATGGCCTGCTCATTGGACTTCGAGGACGGACCGGGGATGTACGAGTCCGGGCCGTTCGGCGAGGCGAGCGGACGTCCGACACCGGTGTCGGTGGAAACCTTCCAGGCGCTGCGGCAGCGGCAGACCAGTGATCGTGCGGCCGACGCCGAGGCGCTGCGGGGTCGGGTGAATCTGTTGAACTGGGACGGCAACGGCAGCCCCGGCGGCATGTTCCCCGAGGATCGCTGATGCGCAACCCGTTCGCGTCCGCCGCCACGCGAGAAGGCCGCGGGGACGCCGATCACCGCGTCGCCTACCAGGTCGCCTCGTGGTGCCTGCAGTACCCCGACGACGGCGTGCTCGCCCGTATCGACCTGTTGCGCGCCGCACTGGCCGAGCAGCCGTCGTCGCCGGTCAACCGTGCGCTCGCACAGTTCGTCAACCACGTCGCGTCGTCCGATCCGGCGGAGCTGCGCCGCGAGTACGTCGACGTCTTCGACCTTTCCCGGCGTCAGACGCTGTATCTGACCTATTGGTCCGACGGTGACACCCGGCGGCGCGGGGCGGCGCTCGCGTCGATCAAGCGTCGCTACCGCGACGCCGGATTCCTCGTGGACACCCACGGCGAGTTGACCGACTACCTGCCGATGGTGCTGGAGTTCGCCGCGCGGGTGGACCCGCGGAACGGTCGTGAACTACTGATCGAGCACCGCCCGTCCCTCGAACTCATCCGGTTGGCACTGGCCGAGAAGGACTCGGCCTATGCCGACGTGCTGGTTGCGTTGTGCGCGACGCTGCCCGGGGAGTCGCCCGCGGACAAGGCGAGTGCGCTGGCCATGCGCGCCGGGTCCGAGACCGTCGAGCAGGTCGGCCTTGAGAGCGGCGATCCCCGGTTGATGCCGCTGTTCACGACGGCGGAGATGACCGCACCATTGGCTGCGGGGAAAGGCGGGCGACGATGAATATCGTCTTGTGGGGCGTCCTTCCGTACTTGACGCTCATCGCGGTGATCGGTGGAACGATCTGGCGCTACCGCTATGACAAGTTCGGCTGGACGACGAGGTCGTCGGAAGTCTACGAGTCACGGCTGCTGCGCATCGGATCCCCGTTGTTCCACTATGGCATCTTGATGGTGATCGCCGGCCATGCGATGGGCCTGATCATTCCGGAGTCGTGGACCAGCGCCGTCGGAATCAGCGAAACGACCTATCACTGGGTCGCCGCGGGCGGCGGCATGATTGCGGCCGTGGCGACGCTGATCGGCGTCGCGATCCTGGTCTATCGCCGGCGAACCGTCGGGCCGGTGTTCTCGGCGACCACCGCCAACGACAAGCTCATGTACCTGGTCTTGGTCTCGGCACTGGTGGCCGGCACCTACCTCACGATTGTCGGCCTGATCGATCCACACGGCCCCGGGGTGAACTACCGCGAGACCGTCGCCCCCTGGTTCCGCTCGATCTTCTTCCTCCAGCCCGACATCGGCGCAATGGAGGCGGCTCCGCTGCGCTTCCACGTGCACGTGGTCATCGGCATGCTGATGTTCATCCTGGTGCCGTTCACCCGACTGGTGCACATCTTCACCGCGCCGTTGCACTACCTGTTCCGCCCCTACATCGTCTACCGCAGTCGCGACGCGAAGACAACACCGGGCGCCGGCAAGACTGCCGACGCCTGGGCACCCATCGGCACATCAGATCGAGAGCGCTCATGACCATGGACACCACCTCGTTCGAACCGGTTTCGGCGGTGCGCACGGCTCAGAAGAAGAACCTGGCGCTGGCCACCCTGGCCTTCGCGATCACGTTCTGGGCATGGAACCTCATCGCGCCGCTCGGCGTCTTCTATGCCGGGCACGGTGAGATGGATCTGACCTCGTCGCAGAAGTCGATCCTTATCGCCGTGCCGATCCTCGTCGGTTCGCTGGGCCGGATCGTCGTCGGCGTGCTGACACCACGGTTCGGCGGACGCGTGATGTTCACCGCACTGCTGCTGTTGTCGGTGCCGTTCGTCATCTTGGTCGCGATCGCGGGTCAGGCGAAGTCGTACCCGCTGATGATCGTCGCCGGGTTCTTCCTCGGCATCGCGGGTACCAGCTTTGCAGCGGGCATCCCGTTTCTGAACAACTGGTATGAGGCGAGCCGCCGCGGTTTCGCGACCGGGGTCTTCGGTGCCGGTATGGGTGGCACCGCGCTCTCGGCGTTTTTCACCCCGCGGTTTAAGGAGTGGTTCGGCTACTTCCCGGCGCACATCATTATCGCCGTTGCGCTCGTCGTGGTGGCGGTCATCTGCTGGCTGTGGATGCGTGATGCCCCCTCCTGGTCGCCGAATACCGAGCCCGCACTGCCAAAACTCCGCGATGCCGTCACGTTGCCGATCACCTGGCAGATGGCGGTGCTCTATGCGGCGGCCTTCGGCGGTTTCGTCGCCTTCTCCACCTATCTGCCGACGTATCTCAACGACGTGTACGAGATGACCGACCTGAAGTCGGCCGGGGCCCGCACCGCGGGCTTTGCCCTGGCCGCGGTCATCGCCCGGCCGATGGGTGGTGTCCTGTCGGACCGCTTCGGACCGCGAGTCATCACCGCCATCTCGTGTGGCGGTGCAGCAGTGCTGGCGGTGTGGATGATCACGAAGCCGGTGATGCCCTGGCTGGCCGGAGTCGACTTCATTCTGATGGCCGTGATGATGGGAATGGGAGCCGGCTCCGTATTCGCCTGGGTGGCGGTGGCCTCCCCGCCCGCCCGCGTGGGGGCCGTCACCGGCCTCGTCGGCGCCGCCGGCGGTCTGGGCGGCTTCTTTCCACCGCTGTTGATGGGTGCCACGTACAACGAGGCCACCAGGTCGTACACCATCGGGCTGACCATGCTGGTGATCGCCGCGACAGCTGCCTGTCTGTTCACGATCTTCGGCATCCGCCGGACAGCTTCCGCGCAATGACTTCTGGCGATCACTCCCGGGCAGCCCTTCCCAACCGGTGCTCGATCGAGTCGAGGATCAAGCCGAGTCCGTATCCGAACTCGTCGGCGTATCGATAGCCGCTGGCCATGATCACTGCGGCCAACTCGCCGAGGTGCGGGTATTCATCCATCGGCAGCGCTTCGGTGAACTCGCCGACGAACTCGTCGGCGCCGTCACTGAAGGGGAGGTTCATTTCGGTAAGCACGAAGCCGTAGACATAGGAGTCGATCGCCGAGAACGTGTGCGAGGCGAGGTCGATAGGAAAGCCATTGCGGCGCAAGCATCCAAGAATGGCGTCGTGGTGGCGCAGCGTGGCCGGGCCAGGGGTCCGTCGCGACTCGATAAGACCCAGGGCCCAGGGGTGCTCCGTGAGGACTGCGCGCGCCGAATCGGCGCACCGCACCATGCCCGCACGCCAGCCGTCCCCCGCGGCGGGCACATCGATCCGGGTGAAAATCCAATCAACCATCGCATCGAGCAGTGCACCCTTGTCGGCCACGTGATGGTAGAGCGACATCGCCTCCACACCGAGTTCACGGCCGACGGTCCGCATACTGACCCCCGTCAGCCCGCCCGAGTCGGCGACGGCGACCGCCGCGTCGACGACCCTCGCGCGGGTCAGCCGGGCACGGTTCACGGACACTCCTCTCATCCTCCCCATTGCGGACTTACAGGTGTAAGGTTAGCATTCAACCAAAGACTTACACCTGTAAGGAGAAGGTCATGCGCGCAGCCGTCGTCGAGAAGTACGGACCACCCGAAGTCGTGCAGATACGCGACCTCCCCCTCCCGCGCGTCGCCGCGAAATCGGTCCTCGTCCGGGTCGCCGCCACCGCGGTCACCTCCGGCGACGCCCGGATCCGCGGCGCGAACTTCCCCGACGGCTTCGGGACGTTGTCCCGGTTGGCCTTAGGGTTCCGCGGTCCCCGCCGAACCGTCCTCGGGGGCGTCTTCTCAGGAACGATCGAGGCCCTCGGCGCCAAGGTCACCGGCTTCGCCGTGGGCGAGGAGGTCTGCGGCATGACCGGGATATCGATGGGCTGCCACGCGCAATACGTCGTCGCGCCGGCCACGAAACTCGCCCCCAAGCCGGCCACGGTCAGCCACGACCAGGCAGCGGGACTGCTCTTCGGCGGGTCTGCGGCGCTACATTTCCTCCGCGTCGCCGGCACCGGCCCCGGATCGACGGTTCTTGTCAACGGTGCGTCCGGCGCGATCGGCACCAATGCGGTTCAGCTCGCCAAGCACCTGGGTGCCACCGTCACCGCGGTGACCAGCGGCCGCAACGCCGAACTCGTCGAAGCTCTCGGCGCGGACGACGTCATCGACTACACCCGCACCCCGCTCGCCGGCATCGGCCGGCGCTTCGATGTCGTCCTCGACAACGTCGGCAGTCTCGACCGGCGCACTGCACGTCGCCTGCTGACCGAGAACGGCACCGCTCTACTCGCCGTCGCCAGCCTCGGCGACAACCTGGTCGCACGCGGCAACGTCAAGGCGGGCGTCGCCCCCGAACGCGCCGAAGCCTTCGCCTACCTCCTCAGCCTCGTCGCCAGCCGTGACCTCCGCGTCATCGTCGACGAGGTCATGGATCTCGACGACATTCAGCAGGCCCATCGCCGCGTCGACACCGGGCACAAAGTCGGCAACCTCGTCGTACGCTGCTGACGCGCCGGAACCGGTCAGCCGCGCCGCGCCGCGTCGAGCAAGATCGCCTTCTCGGCGACGGCGACGTTGTGCCGCGTGCGTTCGGCAACGTCGGGCGTCACCGATACCGAGGTGATGCCGCGCCGGACCAGGTGCTCGGCGAGTTCGGGATAGATCGACACCGCCTGCCCGCACAGCGACGTCGTCAGTCCCGCTGCGGTAGCCCGGTCGATGATCGTGTCGATGGTGTCGAGGACGGCGGGATCCATGGTGTTGAACAGGTCCTTGCACGTCTCTGAGTCACGGTCGACCCCCAACACCAACTGGGTGAGATCGTTGCTGCCGATGGACACCCCGTCGATGCCGAGGCGCGCATACTCGGGGATCCAGTACGCCGCCGACGGCACCTCGGCCATGATCCAGCGCTTCATCGCCGAATCTGCGCCCAGCGGATGCTCGTCGAGGAGCGCGAGGCATTGCGCCAACTCCCATTTGGTGCGCACGAACGGAATCATCAGGTGCACGTTGGGGTGCTGGGCGCGGACGGTGTGCAGGACGTCGAGGTCGAGCCGGAACAGCTCGGGCTCGCGGACGTAGCGGAAGCACCCGCGGTAGCCGATCATCGGATTGTCCTCGTCTGGTTCGACCTCCCCGCCGTCGAGGGCGGCGAACTCGTTGGACCGCAGATCGATGGCCCGGTAGACGACCGGCCGGTCACCGAAGGCCGCGGCGATCGCCGCCACGCCGTCAGCCATCTTCGCCACATATTCGTCGCGCCGGCCCTGCGCCAGCAGCTTCGCCGGGTGTAGACCGTCCAGCGCCGTGGTGATCATGAACTCGGCGCGCAGCAGGCCGACGCCGTCGACGTCACCGGCGGCGACCGCCGTGGCCGCGTCGGGGGTGGCCAGGTTGACGTAGACGCGGGTGGCGGTGATCTCCCGACCGGCCGCCGCGGTGGGCGCCGCCGCTGGTGGTGGCGGTGCGACGGTGCTGGTGCCCGCCGTGATCGTGCCGGTGCTGCCATCCACCGTCACCGCAGCTCCCTCCACCAGCGTGCTGGTGGCGCCGCGCGCCCCGACGACCACGGGCTTGCCCAGTTCCCGGCCGACGATCGCCGCATGACAGGTGATCCCGCCGCCGTCGGTGACGATTGCCGATGCCCGGCGCAACACGGGCAACCAGTCGGGCCTGGTCATGGGGGCGACGAGGATGTCGCCGTCGCGCAGGGCACCGGCGTCGGCGACCTCGTGCAGGATGCGCACCTGGCCCGACGCGACGCCGGGACTGGCGCCGAGCCCGGTGACGAGGACCTCGCCGCGGGCCTGCTGCCGTTCGGTGGCCGCCGGTCCGGCATCAAGGGTGGTGATGGGACGCGACTGGACGATGAACACCGCGCGCTCGCCCCGCCCGGCCCGTTCCGAACCGGGCGCGGGTGCACAGAAGGAGAACTCCATGTCTTGCGGGGCGCCGTAGTGCTCTTCCGCACCGACCGCGATCTGCGTCAATTCCAGCACTTCGGCGTCGGTGAGGACCCGCGTGCCCCGATCCCGCGTGCTGACCTCTTCAGGTATCTCGCTGGCCGAATGCCCGGCGACGAATTGGAATTCCTGCGCACCGAGATGGACGTCGAGGATCGCCCGGCTGCCCTTGTCGACGAGGTAGGTGTCCGGCTCGACCTGTCCGCCGACGACGACCTCGCCCAGTCCGCGGGCCGCTTCGATGAGGACCTTGCCGCGGTCACTGGTGCGCGGGTCGACGGTGAACATGACCCCGGCCGCCAGCGAGTCGGCCATGATCTGGACGACGACGGCCACCGACGGCTCATCGGTGTAGTCCTGCACCCCGCGGTAGGTGATGGCGCGCGCCGACCACAGCGACATCCAGCACCGCACGACGGTGTCGACGAGGGCGTCGACCCCCTCGATGTCGGTGAAGCTGTCGTGGATGCCGGCGAACGAGGTGTCGGCCGCGTCCTCGGCCGGCGCCGACGACCGAACCGCCACCCGGGGATCCCCGCCGAGTCCGGTGTAGGCCTGCGCGATCTGCGTGCGTATCTCGGCGGGCACTGCCACGTCGCGCACGACCGCGCGCAACTCGTCGGCGACGGCCAACAACTCGGTCTCGGTCGCCCCTTCCGGTGGCAGCGACCGCGCGGCGAGCTTCGCGCGGACACCGGCCGCCTCGACGGCGTGCAGGTAGGCCTCTTTGGTGACGACGAAGCCGCCCGGCACCGGGAATCCACCGCGGATCAACTCGCCGAGGTTGGCGCCCTTGCCACCGACCGATGGCGCGTCGGTCAATCCGAGTTCGGTCAGATTCCGCACCCAGCGATCAGTCACATCGGTCCCCTTTGATTTCGGTGAATGGTGCCGTCTGTGACGGTCCTCACCCTAACGATACGAAGGCGGCGCGCCGCGCGCATGGGCAAACCCGCCCGCGGCCGCAGGACCAAGGTCTATGTCGAACACTGCGCACCGTAACGCCGCGCGCCGGTACCGTGGCGAGATGGCACGTAAACGCTGGAACGAGCTTTCCCCCACCGCAAAGGGCGCCATCATCGGGGTCGCCGCGGTCGACGCCGGACTGCGGGTCTGGGCGGTCAGCGATCTGGCCTCCCGGTCGAAGGAAGAGGTCAACGGTCCCAAGATCGCGTGGTCGACGGGGCTGGCCGTGGTCAACTCGGCCGGCATCCTGCCGCTGGTCTATCTGCTGCGCGGTCGCCGGCCCCGCCTCGGCGCCGGCCCGGAGGCCGTTGCGGGCTGACCGCCCGGCCAAGTCCGCCGAACCCAGTTGAGGGAGCGAAATATCGTGTACCCGGTCGCCAGCCAGATTCTCGGCCCGGCCGCGGCCGCCGCCATGATTGGCGCGGCTCTCGCTGGGTGCAGTCTCCAGCGGGCCGAACCGAATCCGTCCGCGTCACCGGCGGCCACGGTGACGACCACCGTCACCGAGTCGGCCACATCGGCTGCGCCGTCGCGCCCACCGGAATCGGTGGTCCCGACGGCCGATCCGGCGGACTTCAAACGTGGCGACAACTATTACTTCGTCTCAGCGTCGACGAAGTGGGACTGCGGGATTCTGCTGCTGCCCTCCCCACGGGCCGGATGCCATGGCCCGCTGCCGGCCACGGCGCCGCGGGTGCCCGGTTCCGGCGCACCGAACGTGCTGGTCGCCCCGAACGTGATTTCGGTGGGCGGCAACGATGTGCCCGCCCGGTTCTCCTCTGTCGGCGACCCGCAGTTCTCCCCGATCACCGCATCCGGTGCACTCGCGAAAGGCACGGTCCTGCCCTACCTGGAGCGGCTCACCGTGGGCGACTTCACCTGCAGCATCACCGAGTCGGTGGGCGTCACCTGCGACAACACGCGGACCGGACACGGGTTCACCGTCTCCGATTCTGCTTTCGAGCTGCGGTAACGACGCACCGCCGGACGCGTGGACCAGGCGCGCGAAAGCTTCCCCACAGCTCAGTCCCGTAGACTCGCCCCCAATCACGACGTGAAGGGGAACCGTGAAATCTGTCGTCTGGCGAAGCCTGCCCGTGCTCGCCGCATTCCTGGCAATCGGCGGCCTGACCGCCCCAGCGCATGCCGACGACGTGAGCCGCATCGTCAAGGTCCAGAAGGTCAGTGCGCAGGAGCAGACCGTCACCGTCTATGCGGCGTCGATGAAGCAGTCGTTCCCGATCACCGTTCTGCTGCCCAAGGACGCCAGCAAGCCCCGACCGGTGCTCTACCTGCTCAACGGCGGCGGCGGCGGGGAGCGGGTGCCCACCCAGGTCGGCGTCCGCGGCTCCTCGTGGGCGGACTTCACCACCTATAAGGACTTCTTCCGCAGCAAGAACGTGTATGTGGTCACGCCCACCGGCGGCAAGTACAGCTACTACACCGACTGGCAGCGCCCCGACCCCAAGCTCGGCATTCTGAAGTGGCAGACCTTCTTGACCAAGGAGCTCCCACCCCTGCTCAACCAGCATTATTCGACATCGGGCTTCAACGCGGTCGGCGGTCTATCGATGTCGGGCACCTCGGTGTTCAACCTCGCGATCGCCAAACCGCACCTGTACCGGTCGGTGGTCGCCCTCAGCGGCTGCGCCCGCACCAGTGATCCGGTGGGCATCGAGTATGTGCGGCTCACCATCGGCGACAAACCGGAGAATCATCGCGCGTACAACATGTGGGGGCCGGTCGGCGGTCCGGGCTGGATCGCCAACGACCCGTACATTCAGGCACCGCGGCTGCGCGGAACGAAGATCTACATGACTTCCAGCACCGGCCTGCCCGGCCCGCATGACACGGTGGAGGGTCAGAGCCTGAAGGGCGCCGGCCTGGCCGGCCTGGGCAATCAGGTGGTCTCCGGCGGCGCCATCGAACTCGCCGTGGATGTCTGCACCCAGCAGATGGCGCAGCGGCTCGGTTCGCTGAGAATCCCGTACCGCTTCGATCTGCGGCCCACCGGCACGCACTCCTGGACGTACTGGCAGGACGCGCTGTACAACATCTGGCCGAGCCTGGCCCGCGACCTTCACACCACCTAGGCGCGGCTACCGGTCCGCATTCGCGGCGACGTCCGGTCCGGCCGCCGCGGCGGCCAGCCCACGCTGGAGCGCGGGTCCGACGACCGGGAGCGAATCGGCGTCGGCGAGCCCCAGGTGATGGGTATCGACGTCGACGTTGACGATGGTCCCGGTGATGTAGGGCCGCCAGCTGGCCGCGACGGCCGCCGGATTCTGCTTGTCGGCGGCGGCGGTGAAGACGTGGAGGTCGCCGGTGAACTCCTGTGGCCGGTAGGCGGCCCCAATTTCGGCGGCGTTGGCAAAGCTGTCCATGACGCGGTCGACCTGACCGGCCTCGAGGAGGCCCATCGATGCGATCTGGTCACGGACGACCGCTGCCACCTCCTCGGCGCTGGCCGCGGTGACGTCGTCCGGCAGGTCGAACAATTCGCGCCAGCCCCCGAGCAGGTCGCCCACCTCGACCGGCGTCGCCCCGACAGCACCCGGCTCGCCATCCGCACCGCTTTCGCCGCCACCGGCGACGGAATCCATGATTCCCAGGTAGCCCACCGACTCCCCCGCCCGTTGCAGTTCGACGGCGACGGCGTGGGCGAGGTAGCCGCCGATCGACCACCCCAGGAGGTGGTAGGGGCCGCGCGGCGAAGCCGCCCGGATCTCCGCGGCGTAGCGGCGCGCCAATTCGTCGACGGAGGCCGCTGCGGGCTCGTCGAGTACGACGTGCGGGTCTTGCAGCCCGTAGATCGGCCGGTCGTCGACATAGGGGGCCAGCCCACCGTAGAACCAGGCCAGGCCGCCGGCCGGGTGGATGCAGAACAGTGGGGGTTGCCCGCCACCGGCGCGCAGCGTGATCATGACGCCGTTGGCGATGGACGCCGATCCGCCGAGGGCCGCGGCGAGCCCGCGCGGCGTCGGGTCGGCGAACAGGACGCTCAGGGCGATGTCGGCGCCGGTTTTCTCGCGCAGCAGCCCGATCACCCTGGTCGCCGAGAGCGAGTTGCCACCGGCGTCGAAGAAGTTCTGCCCGGCGCTGATCCGGCTCCGCTCGAGCACCTCGGCGAAGACGTCGGCGACCAGGAGTTCGGTGGCATTGGCCGGCGCCTCGAAGGCGGCTTCGCCGTCGAAGTCGGGGACCGGCATGCGGCGGCGATCGAGCTTGCCGATGATCGTGCGCGGCAGGTCGTCAACCGTTACGAGCGCGGCGGGCACCATGTAGGCGGGCAGCCGCCGGCGGAGCGCGTCGAGCACCACACCGGTGTCGATCGTCGCGCCATCGGCGGCGACCAGATAGCCCACCAGGCGGTCGCGGCCAGATCCGTCGGCCACCCCGATGGTCACCGCCGCGGCGACGGCCGGCTGATCGGCCAGCGCTGCGTCGATCTCGCCGAGTTCGACGCGCTGACCGTTGATCTTCACCTGGTGATCGGCGCGTCCGACGAAGTCGAGCCCGACCGCGGCGCCCGATCCCGTCCACCGTACGAGGTCGCCGGTGCGATACATCCGCTCCCCGGGACTGCCGAACGGGTACGCCACGAACCGGGCGGCCGTCAGCCCGTGCTGCCCGTGATAGCCGCGGGCCACCTTGTCTCCGGCCAGATACAGCTCGCCGACGACCCCGCGGCGCACCGGCTGCAGCCGGTGGTCGAGTACGACGGCGGCCAGCCCGGCGACCGGGCGGCCGATGGTGATGGCGCCGCCGGCGGTCAGGATCGCCCCGGTTGCCGACACCGTCGTCTCCGTCGGCCCATAGCCGTTGAACAGCTCCCGCCCGGGGGCCCAGCGCGAAACCACCTCGGCGGCCACGGATTCGCCGGCGGTACCGAGATGGCGCAGCGACTTCGCCCGCGCCGGGTCCATCGTCGCCAGCACGGCCGGGGTGATGACGGCATCGGTGACCCGGTGCTCGGCGATCACGTCGACGAGCGCCTCGCCGGCGTACACGTCGGCGGGTGCGACGACGAGGGTCCGGCCCAGACCGACGGCGGCGAACAGTTCGAAGAACGCACCGTCGAAACCGATCGCGGCAACCGCGAGGATCCGGGTGCCGGGCAAGTCCCGGGTCCATTCACGATGCTGCTGGTGCAGCCTGGCCAGGCCTGATTGGCTGACTGCGACCGCCTTCGGCCGGCCCGTCGACCCGGAGGTGTAGACCAGGTAGGCCAGTGAGTCGACGCGCAGGCGCCCGGACAGCTCACTGTCGGCGACGGGTCGATCGTCGTGGCCGGCCAGGGCGCGCGCGGTGAGCTCGGCGACGGTGGTCAGCCGCCGCGGGTCGGCCCCGCCGAAGGCGGCCTGGTGCGCCCCGCCGAAGGCGTCCTGGTGTGCCCCGCCGAAGGCGTCCTGGTGTGCCGGCTGCGTCACGATCAGCGCCGGGTCGGCATCGGCCACCAGGTGGGCGAGCCGGTCGGGCGGCAATGCCGGATCCAGTGGCAGATAGGCGGCCCCGGCCTTGAGGATGGCGGTGATGACGGCGGCGGCCTCCCACGATCGGCGCAGGCCGACGCCCACGACGATCTCCGGACCGGCGCCACGCGCGATGAGTTCGCGGGCCAGCCGGTTGGTGAGCGACTCGAACTCGGCGTGGTCCAGTTCCCGGGACCCCTCCACCACCGCGATGCCCGCCGGATCGAGGGTGCGGCGGGCCAGGATCTCGCGCACTGTCGCCCGGGCGAGCGGCACCGGGTCGCCCACCACGGGAACCAGCTCGGCCCGGTCGGCATCGTCGAGCAGGCCGACGTCGGCGACGACGCACTGCGGGTCACCGGTGATGGCGTCGAGGATCGCGAGGAATACCTCGGCGAACCCGGCGACCGTGCTCTCGTCGAACAGGGCGGTCGCGTAGGTCAGCTCGCCGTGGAGCAGGCGGCCGTCGGCGACGGGCACTTCGGTGAAGGCGGCGTGCAGGTCGACTTTGGCGATCCGCGGCGCCTCGTCGAGTATCTCCACGGTCGGCCGTCCCGGCGGTGGGCCCGGCGGTGGGCCCGGCTCGGCGACCAGATAGTTGATCCCCACCTGGAACAGCGGTGCGTGCGCCGTCGAACGGATCGGCGCGACGGCCTCGACGACCTGTTCGAACGGGATGTCGGCGTGGGTGAATGCGGCGAGTGCGACGACGGCGACCTGGTCGAGGAGTTGTCGCGCCGTGGCGGCCCCGCGATGGCGGGTCCGCAGCACGACGGTGTTGACGAACATGCCGATCAGCTCGTCGGCCGCGGCCTGACCGCGGCCGGCGACTGCCGCGCCGATGGCGACGTCATCGGTACTGGCCAGGCGGGCCACGGTGGCGGCGAGGGCAGTGTGCACCACCATGAACGGTGTCGCGCCCGCCCCGCGGGCGGCGCGGTGGACGGCCGCAGACCGCTCCGGTCCGAACTCGAATCGCAGCGATCCGCCGGTCAGGTCGGCGACGGCCGGCCGGCGCCGGTCGGCGGGCAGTTCGGTGATCGCGGGGAGTTCGGCGAGCTGCGCGGCCCAGTAGCGCGACTGCTCGGCGAGTATCGACGTTTCATCGTCGGGGTCCCCGAGCTGCGCGCGCTGCCAGAGCGCATAGTCGGCGTACTGGACCGGCAGCGGCGACCAGTCCGGCGGTTCGCCGCCGGCCCGCGCCGCGTAGGCGAGGAGGAGGTCGCGCGTGAAGATCGGCATCGACTCGGCGTCGGCCGCAATGTGGTGCACGACGATCACCAGGGTGTGGCCGTCACCGTCGGCGGCGATCCGCGCACGAATCGGCAGGTCGACGGTGACGTCGAATCCGTGCGAGCCGATCGCTAGCGCCTGCGCGCTCGACGCGACTGTCGCCCAGTCGAGTTGATCGCGCGCCGCCCCCGCGTCGACCATCTGCTGGCCGGGCCGCCCCGCCCTGGTCGGGTAGACGGTGCGCAGCACCTCATGACGGTCGATCACATCGCCGAGTGCGAGGCGCAGCGCGTCGGCGTCCAGCTCGCCCGTGATCCGCAGGGCGACCGGAATGTTGTAGGCCGGCGACGACGGATCGAACTGGTTGAGGAACCACATCCGCTGCTGGGCATACCCCAGCGGGAGGTGTTCGGGGCGGGAGCCGGCGACCAGTGGCGCCCGGCTGACCACTCCCCCGGCGCGGGCGGCCAGTTCCCGCACGGTGGGCGCCTCGAAGACGTCGCGGACGGTGAGGTCGGCGCCCAGCGCCTGCGCCGCGCGGGCGGCGACCCGGGTGGCCGACAGGGAGTTGCCGCCGATCTCGAAGAAGGAGTCGGTGATGCCGACCCGGTCCACGCCGAGCACCTCGGCCATCACGCCGCTGATGATCTCCTCGATCGGCGAGGTCGGTTCGACGAGGGCGGCCACGGCGAACTCGGGTTCGGGCAGCGCCTTGCGGTCGATCTTGCCCGCGGTGTTCAGCACCACCTCGTCCAGGCCCATCCACACGGCCGGAACCATGTATCCGGGCAGCACCGCGCGCAGGGTCTGCGCGATCAGGTCGGCGGGCACCGATGCCGGACTGTAGTAGCCGACGAGATGTTGGTCGCCGTTGGCGGTTTCGTGGACCGTCGCGACGGTGTGCACGATGCCCGGTGCGCGTCCCATCACTGCCTCGATTTCACCGAGTTCGACGCGCTGGCCGCGCAGCTTCACCTGGAAGTCGGTCCGGCCAAGGTATTCGAGTCGGTTGTCGCCGCGGCGGCGCACGACATCGCCCGTCCGGTACAGCCGGGACCCGGGCGCCCCGTAAGGGTTGGCGATGAATCGCTCGGCGGTGAGGTCGGGCCGGGCCGAGTAGCCGCGCGCCAACTGCACCCCGCCCACGTACAGTTCGCCGGCCACCCCGTCGGGCACCCGATGCAGGCGCGAGTCCAGCACCATCGCGCTGGAGTTCCAGATCGGGGTGCCGATGGGCACCGAGGTCGCCGACTCGTCGACGTCGACGATCTGCTGCGCGGTGATCTCGACGGCCGCCTCGGTCGGGCCGTACAGGTTGTACAGCACCGCACCGGGCAGCTGCCGGCGGACGGCGGATGCACTCGCGGGCGGCAGCGCCTCGCCGGTGAACGACATGATCCGCACCGATTCCAGAGCACCGATCCGGTCGCCGACCACGTCGAGGAAGGCGCTCAGCATGGATGGGACGAAGTGGATCATTGTCGCGCCGGTCTGCTCGATCACCTCGATCAGCTCACGCGGGTTGCCCTGGGTGCCGGGTTCCAGGACGACCATCCGGGCGCCGACCATCAGCGGCGCGACGAGTTCGGGCACGGAGACGTCGAAGGTGCCGGGGGTCTTCAGCACCACCGTGTCGGTCTGGTCGATGGGCAGCGCCGACAGGCCCCACCGCAGCCGGTTCAGCACCGCCCGATGACTCAGCGTCACCCCCTTGGGCCGGCCGGTGGATCCGGAGGTGAACAGGGTGTAGACCGCATGGTCGGGCCGGACGGTCCCCCGCCGCTCCGCGGCGGCCACCGCGCGAACGGGACCGTCGATCGGTTCGTCGGCCGAGAAGTCGATCACCGGCACCCCGCGCTGCCGCGCGACGGCGGTCACCGTCGTCTGGCCGCCTGCCGACCCGGCCGTCACCAGCAGCGCGACCGAGGCGGTGGCGAACATATAGTCGACCCGCTCATCCGTGGCCGCAGTGTCGACCGGCACATACTGCCCGCCGGCGGTGATGATGGCGTGGATGGCCACGACCATGTCGATGGACCGCGGGATCGCCAGTGCCACCGCGGTGTCCGGTCCGACACCGGCCGCGATCAGCCGGCGGGCGAGCAGGGCGACGCGGGCCCCGAATTCGCCGTAGCTGACGTCCCGATCCTGATAGCGCAGGGCGATCGCGCCGGGGGTGGCGGCCACCTGGTCGACCACCGCGGTGCCGACCAGTTCGGCCCGCGGCACGTCTCGACTCGCACCGGACTCGGCTCTCTCAATCTGCCCCAACTCGCCAGGGTCGAGGAACGCCAGGTCGCCCACCGGTCGGTCAGGATCGCCGGTCGCCCGGTCGAGGACGGTGCCGAGCCGGGCAACGAACAACTCCATGGTCGCGGCCTCGAACAGGTCAGTCGCGTACTGGAGCGCCACCGTCCACGGCTGGCCCGGCCCACCGGTGGACACTTCCACGGTCAGATCGACGCGGGCAGTCACGGTGGGCGCCGGCAGCGGAGCAATCGCCAGCCCCGGCAGCTCGATCCGGTCGCCGACGTCGCTGAGCCGGTTGAAGAAGAGCAGGATCTGGGCCAGTGGCGCGAAGGCCTCCGAGCGGACGGGGTTCAGCGCCTCGACCAGCGTCTCGAATCCGATGTCGGCGTGGGCGAAGGCCGCCAGGTCCGTTTCCGAGACCTGATCGAGTAGTTCGCCGAACGAGGCGGCCGGGTCGATGCGGGTCCGCAGCACCAGCGTGTTGACGAACATCCCGACCAGTGGGTCGAGGACGGCTTGCCCCCGCCCGGCGCTCGACGCCCCGACGACGATGTCCTCGGTGGCCGACAGCCGGGCCAACAGCACCGCGAGCGCCGCATGGAACACCATGAACTCGGTGACCCCACGGCGGCGCGCGGCCTGCTCGATCTTCGCGACCACCTCGGCCGGGATGACCGCGGAGATCCGTGCGCCGCGATGGGAGGCCACCGGCGGGCGCGGCCGATCACCGGGGAGTTCCAGCACATCGGGGAGCCCGGCGAGCTGCTCGGTCCAGTAGGCGAGCTGGCCGGCGAGCACGGAGTGGGCGTCATCGGCCGCGCCCAGCTCCCGGTGCTGCCACACCGCGAAGTCGGCGAATTGAACCGGCAGGGGCACGAAGTCCGGTTCGGTCCCCGCGGCCCGGGCGGTGTATGCCGTGACGAGGTCGCCCACCAGTGGGCGAAGCGATTCACCGTCGGCGGCAATATGGTGCAGGACGATCGCGACGATCGCCCCGTCGTGGACGGGCCACACCCGTACGCGCAGCGGTTTGTCGACGGTGACATCGAACCCGTGGGTGACGCTCGCCTCGATCTCGGCGATCGAGTCGACGACGCGCCAGTCCAGGCCGGCGGCCGCTGCGGCCGCCGGGGTCACCACCGCCACCGGTGACCCGTCGACGGCGGGATATCCGGTCCGCAGCACCTCGTGGCGGACCACGACGTCGCCGACCGCGGCCCGCAGGGCGGTCAGGTCCACCGTGCCGGTCACCCGCAGGACCGCGGGGATGTTGTAGGCGGGCGAGGCCGGCTCGAATTGGTTGAGAAACCACATCCGCTGCTGGGCGAATGACAGCGGCAGGAGCTCGGGCCGCGGCTCGACCCGGGTGATCGGCGGCAGCGCGACCGCACCGGTCTGCCCGGCCCGGGCGGCCAGCCCGCGAACCGTCGGCTCCTCGAACACGTCGCGCACTCCGAGGGCCACCCCCAGCGCCTGCCCGACCCGGGCGACGAGCCGCGTCGCCGACAGCGAATTACCGCCCAGGTCGAAGAAGGAATCGGTGGCACCGACCCGCTCCGCGCCCAGCAGGTCGGCGTAGATCTGCGCGATCGACCGCTGCGCCGCGGTCTGTGGCTCGACGAACTCGTCGTCGCCGCGCAGAACGGGCTCGGGCAGGGCGACGGTGTCCAGTTTGCCGACGGGCGTCATCGGCAGCCGATCGAGCACCATGATGCTCGCCGGCACCAGGTAGGCCGGCAGCCGCCGGGCGATGTGGTCGCGGAGTGCGTCGACATCGATGCCGGCGCCGGCCCCCGCCGCTGGGACGAGGTAGGCGGCCAGCGCCGTCACGGTCGGCCGGCCCACGGCGACGACGGCCGCGGCACCGACGGTGGGGAACGCTTCGAGCGCGTTCTGGATCTCCCCGAGTTCGATTCGCAGGCCGCGCAGCTTCACCTGACCGTCGGATCGGCCAAGGTACTCCAGTCTGGGCGTTCCCTGCCTGTCACGCACCCAACGCACCACATCGCCGGTCCGGTACATCCGCGCGCCGGCGGCGCCGGGGCGGGCGACGAAGCGCTGCGCGGTCAGCCCCGGCCGGTCGTGGTAGCCGCGGCTCACGCCGGCCCCGGCCAGATAGAGTTCGCCGCTCACCCCGAACGGGGTCGGCTGCAGCCGGTGATCCACCACCAGCAGGTCGATCCCCGGAATCGGTCCGCCCAGCAGGACGGGTCCACCGTGCGCGCGCAGCGGTGCGGACAGCGTGACGCCGATGGTCGTCTCGGTCGGCCCGTAGAGGTCGTGCAACCGGGTGTGGGCCGACCAGCGGTCGACGAGTGTCGCGGGCACCGCCTCGCCGCCGGCCATCAGGGCCTTGAGATGCGGCAGGGTGCTCGGGTCCAGGGTTGCCAGGACCGACGGCGTGAGGAAGCCGTGTTCGACGCGCTGGCCGGTCATCCACTGCGCCAGTTCGTCGCCGCCGGTGGCGTCGGCCGGCCGGTAGGCGAGCGTCCCGCGGGCGGTGACGGCCAGCAGGTACTCCAGCACCGACGCGTCGAAGCTGGGCGAGGCGAAGCCGAGGATGCGGGCACCCGGTTCGACGCCGAGCGCACGGTGCTGGGCGAGGGCATAGTTCGCCAGCCCGCGATGGCTGACGACAACGCCTTTGGGCCGCCCGGTCGAGCCAGAGGTGTAGACGACGTAGGCCGTGTTGTCGGTGCCGACGGGGGCAACGAGGGCCGCGGCGGTGATCGGCTCGGCCGATTGTTCGGCGATGTCGGCGCGCAACCCGGCATCGCCGATACTCTCGACGCCGACCGCCTGCTCGGGCAGTTCGACACCGTCCACCGTCAGCGCCAGCGTCGCGTCGCTGTCCACCAGCATGTCCACCACCCGCTGGGCTGGATAGTCCGGGTCGACCGCCACGTACCCGGCACCGGTCTTGGCGACCGCCCACACTGCGACATAGCCGGCCACGGACCGCGGAATGAGTAGTGCGACGAGCTGCTCGGCTCCCACCCCGCGCCCGATTAGCCAGCGCGCCAATCTGTTTGAGCGCTCGTCGAGTTCACGGTAGGTCAGCTCCGCCCCGGTGGCGTCGACGACGGCGAGCGCATCTGGGGCCGCGGCGGCCGCAGCGGCAAACATCTCGGCCAGCAGCACCGGCGGTTCGGCGGGCCCGCCGGAGCGCGGCACCAATTCGGCCCGTTCGTGATCATCGAGCAGGTCCACCGCGCCGATCACGGTGTCCGGTGCTGCGGTCAGGGCCTCGAGTACGGCGACGAGCCGGCCCGCGAATGCCCGCACCGTGTCGGCGGTGAACAGCTCGGTGGCATAGGCGATCCGGCCGGACCACGGCTGGTCGGCGGCCGCGGTGCCGACGCCGATGGTCAGGTCCACCCGGGCGGGCTCCGCGCCCAGTTCCACCGGGGCGATCGTCAGCCCGTCGGTGCCGATGGGACCGCCGGGTCCGTTGGTCTCCGAGGGGCCGCCCGGGTCGTCTTCGACGGTGAGCAACACCTGGGCCAGGGGCGCGAAGGCCTCCGACCGGATCGGGGCCAGCTCGGCGACGAGGTATTCGAACGGCAGCCGCGCGTGGGCGAAGGCGGCCAGATCGACGTCGCGGACCCGGTCCAGCAGGTCGGCCAGGGTGGCGGCGTCGTCGACGCCGGTGCGCAGGACGAGGGTGTTGACGAACATGCCGATCAGATCGTCGACCTCGGGTCGGCCGCGCCCGGCGGTCGGGGTGGCGATGACGACATCGCTCGTCGCGGCCAGCCGGCTCAGCAGCGCGGCGAGGGCGGTGTGGACCACCATGAACGGTGTGACGCGCTTTTCCCGGGCGAGCGCGGTGATCGCGGCGGCCGTCGGGGCGGGGATCGTGAAGTCGACGGTCGCGCCGCGCAACGAGGCGGCGGCCGGCCGGGGGAAGTCGGTGGGCAGTTCCAGCAGGCTCGGCGCGGCCGTCAGGGTCGTGCGCCAAAACTCCAGTTCGGCGCCGAGGACCGATCCCGGATCGGCGGTCGACCCCAGCACCCGCTCCTCCCAGAGCGCCACGTCGGCGACCTGGACCGGCAGCGGCGCCCACGCCGGCGCGGCGCCGCGGACCCGCGCGGAATAGGCGGTGACGAGGTCACGGGCGAGCACCCGGCCGGAGTGTCCATCGCCGGCGATGTGGTGGCTGACGACGAGCAGCAGGTGCTCGGCCGCGCCCACACGTTGCAGCCGGCCGCGGATGGGCAGCTCGTCGACCAGGTCGAAGCCGGTTTGCGCCGCGGCCGCGAGGCCGGCGAGGTCGCCGGCGGACCGGTCGGCGATGACGGCCCAGTCGAGGAGGTCGAGGGCTGCCTCGGGCGGCAGGACCAGCTGGTACGGCACCCCGTCGTGCTCGGGGAACAGGGTGCGCAGCACCTCGTGGCGGGCCAGCACGTCGGCAACGGCGAGGCGCAGCGCATCGGCGTCCAGCCCGCCGGCGATCCGCAGTGCGACCGGAATGTTGTAGGTCGGCAATGCCGGGTCGAAGCGGTTGATGAACCACATGCGGCGCTGGGCGTTGGTGAGCGGGATCGCCGCCGGCCGCACGGCGACTGCCAGAATCGGCGGTAGTGCGGCCGGCGTCCCGGCCCCGAGTCGCGCCGCAAGCTCGCGCACCGTGGGCGCTTCGAACACGTCGCGGACGCCGACCTCGACGCCCAACGCATCGGCGGCGCGGGCGGCCAGCTTGGTCGCCGACAGCGAACTGCCCCCGAGGTCGAAGAAGGAGTCGGCGACGCCGACCCCGTCGATGCCCAGGGTGTCGGCGAAGACGCCGGCCAGCACGGTCTCGGTGGGCGTCGCCGGCGGCGCGAACTCGGTTGCCACTGAACCGAAGTCGGGCACCGGGAGGGCGGTGCGGTCCAGCTTTCCCGTTGTGGTCAGTTCGACGCGATCGAGCTGCACCCAGATCGTTGGCACCATATAGGACGGAAGCGACTGCGCCAGTGCCGATTTCGCCGCTGCGACGTCAATCTGGGGGCCGCCCGCAGAGCTGACGTAGCCGACCAGGTGATCGTTGCCGGCGGGTCCGGCGACCACCGCAGCGGCGGCGTGCACCACCCCGGGCACGGCCACCATCGCCGACTCAATCTCACCGAGTTCGATGCGCTGCCCGCGCAACTGCACCTGGAAGTCAGTGCGGCCCAGGTACTCCAGTTCACCAGTGCCGTGTTCGGGTCCGCCCGGGGTACTCGTGCCGTTCCAGCGTACGAGGTCGCCGGTGCGATACATCCGCTCCCCTGGCTCGCCGTACGGATTGGCCACGAACCGCTCAGCGGTCAGCGCACTGCGCGCCGCATAGCCGCGTGCCAGTTGCACGCCCCCGAGGTACAGCTCGCCGGCCACCCCGGGCGGCACCGGGCGCAGCCGCCCGTCCAGGACCAGCGCTGCCGAATTCCACACCGGCGTCCCGATCGGAACGGCGGCGGCACCGGCGATGACCCGGTGGGAGGTGATATCGACGGTGGTCTCGGTCGGCCCGTACAGGTTCGTCACCTGCCCGGCGAAGGAACCCGCCACCTCGTCGGCCGTCGACCGGGGCAGCGCCTCACCGCCGACCAGCAGCACGCGCAGCGGTGCCAGGGCTGCGCTGCCGACGGCGTCCACGAACGCGAACAGCATCGAGGGAACGAAGTGGACCACCGTAACGCGTTCGCGCGCGATGACGTCGGCGAGGTAGCGGGCGTCGCCGTGCGCGCCGGGACGGGCGACGACCAGCCGGGCACCGGCCACCAGGGAGCCGAACAGCTCGTGGACCGAGACGTCGAAGGTGTACGGCGTCTTCTGCAGGAACACGTCGCGGGCCGACAGCCCGAATTCGTCGACCGCCCACCAGAGGCGGTTGAGCGCCGCCCGATGGCTCACCGTCACGCCTTTGGGGAGCCCCGTCGAGCCGGAGGTGAACAAGGTGTAGATCGCGTGGCCGGGACGCAGCGGAGCCCGGCGCTGCGCATCGGTGATCGGCGGCGCGGCCGGGTCGACCGCGGCGCCGGTGTCCACGTGGACGACGCGCGCCCCGATTCGCCGCGCAGCGACGGCGACCATGGACTCCCCGTCCTCGGGGCGCACCACCAAGACCCGCGCAGCGGCCGTGCGCAACACGTAGTCGACTCGGTCGCGGGGTGCTTCGGTGTCGATCGGCACGTACTGTCCGCCCGCCGCGACGGCCGCGTACACCGCGACCACCAAGTCCACCGATCGCCCGATGCTCACCGCCACGGCATCGTCGGGTCCGATGCCGGCGGCGATCAGCGTGCGCGCCAGTTCGGCGACGCGGGCGGCGAGTTCGCCGTAGCCGACCACGCGGTCGTCGACGACCAGCGCGGGGTCGTGCGGGGTCTGGGCGGCGCGACCGAACAGCAGGTCCGGCAGCAGCTCCGTCGGGACCGGCCGGGCCGGACCCCGTGACCAGCGACTCACCGCGCGACGTTCGTCGGCACCGAGCAGTTCCACATCCCCGACCGGTCGGTCCGGATGGGTAACGATCCCCGCCAGCAAGGTGGCGAATCGGCCGGCCAGCCGCCGGGCCGTGGCCTCGTCGTAAAGGTCGGTCGCATACGGCAGTTGACCGACCCATCCCCCGGCACCGTCGGGCGCCAACACGAACCGCAGGTCGGTTTGCGTCGCGGTCAGCGGCGCCGCCATCGGTTCGAACGACAGCTCCGCGCCGGTGGGGCCCGCCTGCCCCGTGGACGCCGGATCGGCGAAGTTCTGGAAGGCGAGCTGGATCTGGAAGAGCGGGGTGTGCGCCTCGGTGCGGGTCGGGGCCAGCGCCTCGACGAGATACTCGAACGGAACGTCGGCGTTGTCGAAGGCCGCCGCATCGACCGACCCGACCGCGCGCACCAGACTCGCCCCGTCGACGGCGAGGTCGATCGGGGTGCGCAGCACCAGCGTGTTCACGAACATGCCGATGATGCCCGCGGTCTCCGGGTCGCCGCGACCGGCGACCGGGGTGCCGATGACGATGTCGCCGGTGGCGGTCAGGCGCGCGATGAGGGCGGCGAGCGCGGTGTGGACCACCATGAAGTCGGTGGTGCCGGTGGCGCGGGCGAGATCGTGCACGCCGGCCACCACCTCGGCCGGGATCGAGAATCCGACGGTGGCACCGGCCTTGGTCGCCACCGGCGGACGCGCCCGATCACCGGGAACCTCGATCACCTCGGGTAGTCCCGCAAGCTCGGCCCGCCAGAACTCGAACTGCTTGGCCAGCACCGAATTCCGGTCGTCGAGTGACCCGAGCCGCTCGCGCTGCATGAGGGCGACGTCGGCGAACTGCCGGGGCAACGGCGCCCAGTCCGGCGCGGCACCGCCGGCCCGCGCGGCGTATGCGGTCATCAGGTCGGCGCCGAGCAGGCGCAACGACACCCCGTCGGCCGCGATGTGGTGCACGACCGCCGCCAGCACCTGCTCGGGGCGGCCGGCTGAATCGTCTCCCTCGCCGTCGGCGGCACTGAACAGGGCGATCTGAAGCGGAATCTCCTCGGTGACGTCGAAGACGCGGCCCAGGAACCTGTCGACGGCTCCGGCCACGTCATCGACCACCCGCCGCTCGAATCGGACTTCCGCCGCAGCGGCGGCCGGTTCGATGATTTCCTGGCGCGCACCCGATCCGTCCGCCGTCCGCGGATACCGGGTCCGCAACACCTCGTGGCGGTCGAGCACATCGCGCACCGCCGCGCTCATCGCCGCGTCGTCGACGTCGCCGGTGACGCGCAGCGCCATCGGCAGGTTGTAGGCGGTGGTCCTGGCGTCAAAGGTGTTGAGGAACCACATCCGCTGCTGCGCCAGCGACAGCGGCAGTTCGGCCGGGCGCGGCCGCGCGACTGGTTCGGTACCGGCGTCCCAATCGTGACCCAGTGCCCGGGCCAGCGCGGCGGGCGTCGCATTCTCGAACACGACGCGCACGCCGACGCGCGAACCCGTCAGCGCGGTGAGCCGACCGGCGAGTCGGGTCGCGGTCAGCGAGTTGCCGCCGAGGCCGAAGAAGTCCGCGTCCGCGCTGACCTCGCCGACGGCGAGCAGATCGGCGAAGACGCCGGCGATCGCGGCTTCGGCGGTGTTCGCCGGCGCGCGATGGCCGGTCTGGTCGCCGGCGAACTGCGGCACCGGCAGCGCGTTGCGGTCCAGCTTGCCGGCACTGTTGAGCACGACCTCGCGCAACGGCACCCACCCGGTGGGCCGCATGTAGCCCGGCAGGGTGCGGGCCAGCGCCGCCTCGATGACGGCGAGGTCGACCCCGGCAGGGGCGTAGTAGCCGACGAGGTGCTCGGCCCCGCCCGCGACAGATCCGGTCCGTTCGCCGCCGCGCGCGGACACGACCGTGGCGGCCGCGTGGACGACGCCGGGCACTGCGGCAATCGCCGACTCGATCTCACCGAGCTCGATGCGCTGCCCGCGCAGCTTCACCTGGAAGTCGGTGCGGCCCAGATACTCCAGGTGAGCGGGCGACGCGTCGTCGCCCGGAAGCAAGCGCACCAGGTCGCCCGTGCGGTACAGCCGGGAGCCGCTGTCCCCGAACGGATCGGCGACAAAGGAACCGGCGGTGAGATCCGGCCGGGCGGCGTACCCACGGGCCAGTTGCACCCCGCCCAGGTAGAGCTCCCCGGGGATCCCCGGCGGTACCGGCCGCAGCTGCTCGTCGAGGACGTAGGCGCTCGAATTCCACACCGGCACACCGATTCCGACCCGGTCCCCCACCTCGGTGATCGGCTCATAGGTGATCTCGACGGCCGCCTCGGTCGGCCCGTACAGGTTGTAGAACCGCGCGCTGGGAACCAGCTCGCGGGTCCGGGCGGCGACCGACGGCGGCAGCGCCTCACCGGTCGTGTAGATCCAGCGCAGACTCGACAGCCCCGCCCGCAGCCCGGGCACGCCGGACACCACATCGTTGAAGACCGCCAGCATCGACGGCACGAAGTGGATCGAGGTCGCGCCCGTACCGGCGACCAGGTCGGCCAGGTAGGACGGGTCGGCGTGGCCGCCGGGCTCGGCGATCACCAGTTGCGCGCCGACGCCGAGGGGCCCGAAGAGTTCGGGCACCGAACAGTCGAAGGTGTACGGCGTCTTCTGCACGACGACGTCGTCGGCACCCCAGCCGAACTCGTGTTCGCCCCACATCAACCGGTTGACCACGGCGGCGTGGGTCAGGGTGACCCCCTTCGGCCGCCCGGTGGAGCCAGAGGTGAACAGGGTGTAGGCGGCGTGCCCGGGGCGCAGCGGGGCCCGCCGGTCGGCATCGGTCACCGGCCGGGCGGCGGTCGGATCGACCGGCGTCTGGGCGTCGACGATGATCGGGTGCACCGATGCTCCCCGCAGCGCGGCGATAGCGCGGTCCAGGACCAGGACCAGCCGCGCCCCGGCGGTGTCGAGCATGTGCTGGGCCCGCTCCGGGGGGGCGTCGGTATCGATCGGCAGGTATTGACCGCCTGCCGCGACGACGGCGTGCAGGGCGACGAGCATCTCCACCGATCTGGGCAGACAGACGGCGACCGGATCCTCGGGGCCGACCCCGGCGCCGATGAGGTCGCGCGCCAGGCTGTTCACGCGGGCCCCGAATTCGCCGTAGGTCACCGATCGCCCGCCCAGCCGCAGGGCGGTCGCCTCGGGGCTGCGCGCGACCTGCACGGCCAGCCGGTCGGCCAGGGTCACCGGGACGAGGTTGACGACCGGGCCCACGGCGGCCGCCACCGCGGCCGCGCGCAGGTCCGGGGAACCGGGGTCGATGGTGCCCAGCGGCTGTGCCGGATCGTCGACGATGGCGGTCAGGATCTGCCGGTACACCTCGGCGAGCACCCGCACCTGCGCCGCGGTGAACTCGCCGGGCAGATATTTCAGCGATACCTCGATGTCGGCCGGCACGGTGGCGTCGCGACCCCCGACGGGAGCGGTGTACAGGTTCAGCGGGTAGTGCGACATGTCGATCATGTCGATGCCCGCGACGGCCGGCCCACCGCCGGCAGCCTCGGCCTGCTCGAGGCTGTCCGCGTCGATCGGGTAGGACTCGTGCAGGGTGAGCGTGTCGAACAGCGCCGGCTCGCCCACCGCGCCGGCGATCTCGGCGAGACTGACGTGCTGGTGGTCGAGCACGGCGACTTTGTCGCGCTGCATGCCGTCGAGTAGATCGGCGACCGTGCGGTCGGCCCCCACGTCGACTGCCACCGGCAGCGTGTTGATGAACAGGCCGATCATGGTCGCCACGCCGTCGAGTTCGGCGGGCCGCCCGGACACGGTCTCCCCGAAGCAGACCGTCCGGTTGCCCGTCAGCCGGGACAGCAGGATCGCCCATGCGGCCTGCAGGATGGTGCTGACGGTGACCTGCCGGTCCCGGCTCACGGCCGCCAGGTCCGCGGTCAGGTCGTGGCCCAGCGCGACGCGGTGCTGGCGCGGCAGGCCGTCGGCGGTGACGGGCGCACCGGTTCCGACGAGCGTCGGCCCGTCGAGGCGCTCGAGCACGCTCCGCCACGCCGCGAGGCTCTCGTCGCGGTCGGTGGCGGCGATGTGCGCGAGGTAGGTCGCATAGTCGCCGTCGGTGCTCGCCCCGGCCGGCCGGCCGGTGCCGTAGTACGCGAGCAGGTCGGCAAGCACCAGCGGACCCGACCATCCGTCGAAGAGGATGTGGTGGTTGGTGACGACGAGGCTGTCGTGGGCGGCGCCGCGCGCAAGGATGAAGGCCATGGCCGGTGGTGCGGCGAGGTCGAAGGGCCGGACGCGCGCGGCCGCGGCGACGGCGGTCAGGGCGCCGGGCGCCGACGCGTCCACGACCGGAATCGGGGCCGTGACGGCGTCGGGCACCACCGCCACCACCGCTCCGCTCGGTGCGCGCACATAGCCGCAGCGCAGCACCCGGTGGTGGGCAAACAGATCTGCGACCGCGTCGGTCAGCCGCTCCACGTCAATACGGCCGTCGAAATGGATGATCGACTGGGTGGCGTAGACGTCGACCGCGTTGTCGTCGGCCGCCAGCTCGTGCTGGAAGTAGAAGCCGCGCTGCAGCGGCGCGAGCGACCACACCGCTGCGGCCGGATAGTCCCGCGCCAGTGCATCCAGATCGTCCTGCGTCACCTCGGCGCCCGGGATGTCCGACGGGCTCCACCCGATGCCGCCGGCGCTGGCGGCGGCAGCGATATCCGCCAGCTCGGCGACCCAGCGTGCACCGAGATCGGCGGCCGCCCGCCCATCGAGAACGGTTGCGTCGTAACCGAAGTCGGCGATCAGCTCGCGTTCACCGCTCCACCCCGAAGTGTGGACGTTCACGGTCAGCGCATTGGGCGGACGCATCCGTCCGCTGACCGACGACGGCAGTTCGGGGGCATCGGCGGCGGGCAGCAGGTCATCGGGATGATCGGTGTCGGCGGCCGGCTCGCGCACGGCGGGGGCGGCGCCGAAGAAGTTGAAGCCGATACTCGGCAGCGGACGGTGGGCCAGCTCGGAATCGGCGCCGTACCGCAAGAGCCCGAAGCCGGCGCCGGCCTCGGGCTGCCCGGCCAGCTCCTCCTTCGCGGCCTTCACCGCGTGCACCGCGTCGCGGGCCGGGTCGAGCAGAACCGGCGCGATGGTGGTGAACCAGCCGACGGTTCGCGTCAGGTCGGCGCGCCCGTCCCGATCGGCGAGCACGGCGTCGTCACGCCCGTGGCGCTCCACCTGAACCGAAACCGGCCGGTCGTCGGGGATCCCGGCGCCGCGCTGATAGCCGCGGACCGCCCGGGCCAGCGCGGCGAGCATCACCTCGGTACTGCCGGTGCCAAACGTCCGGGGCGCCGCACCGAGAACCGCTTCGGCGACCTCGGCCGGTACCCGGATCCGCACCCGGGGCGCCCCGCTCATCGGTCCCCCTCCGGCGATGGGGGCCCCAGCGGGGTCGGCGACTGCGGCAGCCGGCTCAACCAGTACCCCTCCTGAGCCCGGCGCGCATCGGCGTCGCGGGTCACGGCGGCGAACCATCCGCGCACCGACGTCACCTCCGGGCGCACCACGATCGGTGCACCCCGGCGGTACTGGCTCCACGCGGTCGCCAGATCCTCGACGAGGATGGGCCAGGACACCGCGTCGACGCCGAGATGGTGGATGGCCAGGACGACGCGACCGTCGCCGGCGGCATCACGGACCAGCACCGCCGCGACCAACACGCCGACGGTCGGGTGCAGGTGGTCCAGCGCCTGTGCGTGGGCGACGCGGATCGCCTCGGCGAACGCCCCGGTTCCCACCGCCGCAGGGACGGTTCGCCCGGCGGTCCACACCGCATCGTCGGGTTCGGCCGACCCGGTCCGCAGGGCCGCGGAGGCGAAGTCCTGGTCCAGCGTCGCCCGCAGTGCCGGATGGGCCGCGGCAACGGCGGTCAGCACCGCCCGCAGCCCACGCTCGTCGAGCGCGCGCGGCGCAGTCAGCACCATCGCCTGGGAGAAGTCGGCGTAGTCGCTCGGTCCGTCGGTCTGCTCGAGCAGCCAGGCGACGATCGGGGGCAGCGCCACCTCACCGTCGGCGCCGTCGGCGGGCTCGGCCAGCGGGGGCGTGGATCCGCCGGCCGACGCGACCGCCGCCATCGCGCGCACGGTTCGGTACTCGAAGATTTCGCGCGGAGTCAGCGCCAGCCCCGCGGCCTTCGCGGCAGAGGCGAGCTGGATCGACATGATGGAGTCGCCGCCGAGGGCGAAGAAGGACTCGGTGACCGACACCTCGGTGCGGCCGAGGAGCCCGGCGACGATATCGGCGAGCACCCGTTCCCCGTCCGACTGCGGGGCCGCGAAGCGGGCGGGGCCGTCGCTCTCGGGGGCCGGCAACGCATCGCGATCGAGTTTGCCCGACGCGGTCAGCGGCAACTCGGCCAGCGGGATCAGGTGGGTCGGCACCATGTGGTCCGGCAGCTGCCGGCGCACCGCCTCCTCGACGAGCCCGGTGTCGATCCCGGTCGCCGGTTCGGCCACCAGATAGCCCACCAGCCGCATCGCACCCTCGTCGCCGACCCCGAGGACCACCGCTTGGCGCACCCCGGGCTGTGCGGCCAGGACCGCCTCGATCTCGCCCAGTTCGACGCGCTGGCCGTTGATCTTGACCTGATGATCGGCACGGCCGGCGAATTCGAGGTCGCCCGACGCCAGAACACGGACCAGGTCCCCGGTCGCGTACAGCCGGGAGCCGGGCCGGGCCGGCTCGGCGAACGGGTTGGCGACGAAGCGGGCCGCAGTCAGCCCGGGCCGGGCGAAATATCCGCGGGCCAGTCCGTCGGCCGCCAGGTACAGCTCGCCGACGACACCGGTCGGAACCGGGTGCAGCCGGGCATCGAGGATGTGCGCGGTGAACCCGCCGATCGGGCTGCCGATGGTCACCGGCCGGCCGGGCAGCAGGCGTCCGCGGGTCGCCCAGACGGTGGTCTCCGACGGTCCGTAGAAGTTGAACAGGCGGCGCCCGCGAGCCGCCCACTGCGACACGAGTTCGGGCGGGCAGGTCTCGCCGGCCGTCGCCAGGTTGCGGACCGTCTCCGCCGGTCGCGGGTCCAGCGAAGCCAGGACCGAGGGGGTGATCACCAGGTCGGTGACCGCCCCGTCGGCGATGACGGTATCGAGCGCCGGTCCGGCATAATCCGCGGCGGGGGCGATCACCAGGGTGTGTCCGGCCGCGATCGCCCAGATCATCTCGAAGAAGGAGGCGTCGAAGCCTGGTGAGGCGACGTGCAGCACCCGGGTGTCCGGACCGTCGGAGCGGGTGCCGGTCACCGCGCGGTGCGCGGCGACGAGATCGGCGATGCCGCTGTTGCTGACGGCAACGGCCTTGGGTCGGCCGGTGGACCCCGAGGTGTAGATCAGGTATGCCAGCGTGCTCAATCGGACCGGGCCGGTGCGCTCGCCATCCCCCACCGGCACCTCGTCTGCGTCATCGCGCACCGGCATGGCATCCGCGCCGCCGCCCAGTTCGCGCAGATCCAGCCATTCGCCGCGCGGTGCGGCGGGTGTGCCGTCGGCGGTGATGCCCAGCACGGTTCCGCTGTCGGCCATCATGTAGTCCACCCGGTCGGCCGGGTAGCCGGGGTCGACGGGCAGGTAGGCGGCCCCCGACTTGAGCACGCCCCACACTGCGACGACGAAGTCGATCGAGCGGGGGATGGCGACCGCGATGATGTCCTCCGGCCCCGCGCCGCGGCTGATCAGCGCCCGGGCGAGGCGGTTGGTGCGGGACTCGAACTCGCGGTAGTCGATCTCCTCGGCGCCGCAGATGAGTGCCGGATGGGTGGGGTCGAGGTCGCGCCGGGCCAGGATGTCGACGAGCGTCCCGGTTTGACTGGGCGGACCGGCCGGACGGTTCGCCGCGGTGGCGGCCGGGCGCCGGGGCGCGGGTCCGGCGAGCTCGATGTCGCCGACCGCGATCGACGGGTCGCCAATCGCGGCGGCCGCGATCGCCTGCCACGTCTGCGCGAACCGGCGCACCGTCGCCTCATCGAAAAGCGCGGTTGCATAGGAGAATTCGAGGAATCCTCCGCCTGAAATGGGGTCGTTTCCGACGCTGACGGTCAGATCGACCTTCGCTTCGGCGCTGTCGATCGGCAACGGCTCGACGGTCACGCCGGCCCCGGTGAGGGCGCTGTCGGGCGGTCCGTCGGCGACGGTCAGGGCAATTTGGAACAGCGGTGCGTGCGCGGCGGGGCGGGCGGGCGCAAGGGCGTCGACGAGTTGTTCGAAGTCGGCGTCGGCGTTGCTGAAGGCGTCCAGGTCGGTACGCCTGATCGCGGCGAGGAGGTCGGCCACCGACTTCCCCGGCTCGACGCGGGTGCGCAGTACCAGCGTGTTGACGAACATGCCGACGAGGTCGTGCAGCGCAGCGTCGGTGCGCCCGTCGACGGGGGTGCCGATCACCACGTCGTCGGTGGCCGCGAGGCGGGCCACCAGCACGGCGAGCAGCGCGTGGTGGACCATGAACACGGTGGTGCCCGCGGCGGCGGCGAGCGCGGCGAGCCCCGCCGTGGTCGCGGCGTCCAGCGGGATCTGCAGCCGGGCGCCGGCGTGATCGGCGACGGCGGGCCGCGGTCGGTCCATCGGCAGATCCGTGACCGCCCGAAGTCCGGCGAGGTGGTCGCGCCAATAGGCGAACTGGCGGCCGAGCCGGGACGCCGGGTCGCCGGGGTCGCCCAGCCCATCGAGTTGCCACAGGGTGTAGTCGGCGTACTGGACCGGCAGCGGTGCGGCGGCGGGGACGTCGTCACCGCGGAGGCGGCCGTAGGCGGCGACCAGATCGCGGACGAAAAGGGGGGCGGACTGTCCGTCGAAAGCGATGTGGTGCACCACGATCAGCAGGTCGAGCGCGTCTTCGCCGTCAGGGCCGGCACCGCCGGACGGCCGCACGAATCGGGCCCGGATAGGCAGCTCGGCACTGACGTCGAAACCCCGGCCCGCCTCGGCCATCATCTGCTCGCGGGATGCTGACCGAGCCCAGTCGAGGTGCCGGCGCACCGCGGCGGCGTCCCAGATCTCCTGGTGCGGACCCTGATCCCCGTCCGCCGGGTACACGGTGCGCAGCACCTCGTGGCGGATCAGTACCTCGATGAGGGCCGCCCGCAGCGTCGCCGGATCAACGGCACCGCGCAGCCGTACCGGGATGGGGATGTTGTATGTCGGTGCGGCGGTGTCGAACTGGTTGAGGATCCACATCCGTCGCTGCACCGGGGAGAGCGGGATGTGCGGGGGCCGCACGGCCGGTGCCGGCGGGCTGCGGCGCGGTGCGGTCCCCGAGCGCGCCGCGAGTTCGCGGACGGTCGGGTGGTCGAACACGTCACGGATGGTGATGCCGGTGTGCAGTGCGTCCCCGGCGCGGGCGGCGGCCCGGGTGGCCGAGAGCGACGTGCCGCCGAGGTCGAAGAACGAGTCGGTGACACTGATCCGGTCCAGTCCGAGCACCTGCGCGAACACTGTGGCCAGGCGATGTTCGGCCTCGTTTTCGGGCGGCGCGAACGGTGCGGCGCGGTCCCCGGTCGGCGGCGCCGGCAGGGCGCTGCGGTCGAGTTTTCCCGCCGGGTTCAGGGCGAAGTCGTCGACCCCGACCCACCCGGTGGGAATCATGTAGCCCGGCAGCACGTCACCCAGGTGCGTCCGCAGCTGGGCGGCGGAGACGCTGGCCGGGCGGTAATAGCCGACGAGCCGGCGGTCACCGCCGGGGGTGTCGACGACGGCGGCGGCCGCCATCACCACCCCGGGCACCTCGGTCATCGCTGCTTCGATTTCGCCGAGTTCGATACGCTGACCGCGCAGCTTCACCTGAAAATCGGTGCGGCCCAGGTAGTCCAGCGCCCCAGCACTGTTCCAGCAGACCAGATCCCCGGTGCGGTACAGCCGCTGCCCAGGAACGAGCGGGTTCGCGACGAAGCGTTCGGCGGTCAGGTCGGGGCGCCGGGCGTAGCCGCGGGCCAGCTGGACACCGCCGAGGTACAACTCGCCGCGCACACCGGTCGGCACCGGATTCAGCCGGGCATCGAGGACATAGCAGTCGGTGTTGGCGACCGGCCGGCCGATCGGCACGACGGCGCCGACGTCGACGACCGCTTCGGCAGTCACGTCGATCGCCGCCTCGGTGGGACCGTAGAGGTTGTGCAGCTGCGCCTGCGGCAGCAGGGTTCGCGTGGCCGCCGCCGTCGCCGGGGTCAGCGCCTCGCCGGAGGTGAACACCCGCCGCACCGACCCCAACTCGCGGCCCGCCGCGGTACCCGACTCGCGGCCCGCCGCGGTACCGACCACGGCGGCGAACGCCGACAGCATCGACGGCACGAAGTGGATGACGCTGACCGCGTGTTCGGCGATGGTCGCTACCAGATAGGCCGGGTCGCCATGCCGACCCGGTTCGGCCACCACCATCGGCGCCCCCACCGCCACCGGCAACAACAACTCCCACACCGACACGTCAAAGGTGAACGGGGTCTTCTGCAGGACGACGTCGCCGGCCCCGATCTCATAGTCGTGCGCCATCCAGACCAGCCGGTTGACGATGGCGCGCTGATCGACCGTCACTCCCTTGGGCTGCCCGGTCGAACCCGAGGTGAACAACGTGTACGCGGCGTGCTCGGGTGCCACCGGCCCGCGCCGGTCGGCGTCGGTGACGGGCGCCCCGCGGTCGATCAACCCGGCCAGGTCCATCGTGGCCGACACCGGGAGCACCGGGCACGAATCCGGTGCCTGCGCCACGGCACCGGGCACCGGCTCCCCCGCGGTCACCAGCACCACCCGCACCCCGGCGGTGGCAATCAGGTGCGAGCCGCGCTGGGCGGGCGCATCGGGATCGATCGGTACGAACTGCCCGCCGGCGGCGATGACCGCGTGCACCGCGATCACCATCTCGACCGACCGCGGCAGGCAGATCGCCACCGCGACATCGGGTCCCACGCCGGCGGCGATGAGCTCGCGCGCCAGCGCGTTGACCCGGATACCGAAGTCCCGGCGGGTCAGCGCCCGCGCGCCACACCGCACCGCCACCGACTCGCCGGGGAACCCGGCCGCGTCCGGTCCGGCCAGGTATCGAGGCAGCGTCGCCGCCGGCAACGTGGCCCGCGGGCCGCGCGACCGGGCCACCAGTGCGGTGCGCTCGGCCGGCCCGAGCACCGGTATCTCGCCGACCACCCGCGCCGGATCCTTGGTCACCGCCTTCAGTACCCGTCGCAGCCGCCGCACCAGTGTCACCGCACTGTCCTCGTCGAACAACGCGGTGGCATAGACCAACCGGCCCCGCCACCCGTCGAGGGTGGCCGTCAGCTCGACGGTGAGGTCGACCTGCGCCGGCACCACCCCGATTTCGGCCGGGCTCACCCGCAGCCCGGCGACGTCGACGCCGCCGCCGGAATCGACCCCGCCAGAATCGATATCGACAGAATCGATATCGACAGAATCGATATCGAGGGATTCGTTGACGGTGAGCAGCACCTGGAACAGCGGGGAGAACGCCTCCGAGCGCACCGGGTCGACGGCCTCGACCACCGCTTCGAACGGCACCTCGGCGTTGGCGAAGGCCGCCAGGTCGGTCTCGCGAATCTGCGCGAGGAAGTCGCTGAACCGGATCGACGGATCCACCCCGCTCCGCACCGCCAGGGTGTTGACGAACATCCCGACCAGATCGTCGAGCCCGGTCTGTCCGCGCCCGGCCACCGGCGTGCCGACGACCACCTCCTCGGTGCCCGCGAGCCGCGCCAGCAGCACCGCCAGCGCCGCGTGCAGCACCATGAACTCGGTGACCCCGGCCGCCCGCGCCACCCGCCGGATCCGGCGTCCCAGCTTGGGACCGAAGTCGATCTCGACGGCCGCGCCCACATGATCGGCCACCGCCGGACGCGGCCGATCGGTCGGCAACTCCAGCACGTCGGGCACCCCCGCCAACGCCGCGGTCCAGTAGTCGAGCTGACTGCTCAGCAACGAACCCGGATCATCGACCTCGCCCAGCACCGCCCGCTGCCACACCGCGTAATCCGCGTACTGCAGGCCCAGCGGCGCCAGTCCGCCGGCCCCGCCGCCGGCGCGGGTGCGATAGGCCGCCACCAGGTCCCGCACCAACGGCCCCATCGACTCACCGTCGGCCGCGATGTGCTGAACGACGATGAGCAGCACGTGCTCATCGCGCCCGGCCTGGTGCAGCATGGCCCGCAGCGGCAGCTCCACCGTCACGTCGAAGCCCGCACGCGCGAATCCGTCGAGCGCCGCCGCATCGCGGCCGGCCCGCCACACGAACCGGTCGGCGGCCGCCGAGGGGGTGAGGACCTGCTGGTATGGGCGGCCGTCGGGGGCCGGGAAGACGGTCCGCAGCACCTCGTGCCGATTGACGACGTCGAGCACTGCCGCCCGCACCACGGCCGGGTCGAGCGGACCGGTCAACCGCAGCGGAATCGCGATGTTGTAGGTGGCCGCCGCCGGATCGAACTGGTTGATGAACCACATCCGCTGCTGGGCGAAGGACAGCGGCACGCGCTCGGGCCGCGGATCAGCCCGGGTGACCGGCGGCAGCGCAGCGGTGCCCGACTCGGCGGCCCGGGCGGCGAGGCCGGCGACGGTGGGGTCGGCGAACACCTCACTCAGGCGCACCGCCACGCCCAGCGTTTCGCCGAGCCGGGCGACGAGCCGCGTCGCCGACAGGGAATTGCCGCCGAGGTCGAAGAAGGAGTCGTTCGCGCCGACCCGGTCAACCCCGAGCAGGTCGGTGAAAACGGCGGCGACCGCGCGCTGCCCCGCTGTTGCGAGCGGGCGATGGTCCGCCCCCGCCGGGGCGGCGGTGGGCGCGGGCAGTGCCTGGCGGTCCAGCTTGCCCACCGGGGTCAGCGGGAGCTCGCCGATCGCCGTGATCGTGGCGGGCACGAAGTGGCTCGGCAGGGCTGCCGCGAGCTGCTGGCGCACGTCCGCCTCGGTCGTGCGGCCGGCGAGCACCACGTAGGCGGCCAGGGCGGCGACGGCGCTGTCGCCGGGTGCGGCGACACCGCCGTCGGCATCGACCCCGACGACCACGGCGCTCGCCACGCCGTCGATCCGGGTGAGCGCGGACTCGATTTCGCCGAGTTCGATCCGCAGCCCGCGGAGCTTGACCTGGTCGTCGTTGCGGCCGCGGTACCGCAGGACCCGTCGGCCGTCGGCACCGCGGTGCCAGGCGACGACGTCGCCGGTGCGGTACATCCGCTCGCCTGGGACCGCCGGATGGGCGACGAACCGCTCGGCGGTCAGCCCGGGCCGGTCGAGGTAGCCCCGGGAGAGGGCGTTGCCGTGGACGTACAGCTCGCCGGGGAAGCCGGCCGGCAGCGGCCGCAGCCGGCCGTCGAGGACCGTGAGTTCCACCCCGTCCAGTGGCGCGCCCAGTGCCACCGGTTCGCCGGGTCGCAGCGGATCGCTGATCGTGACGCCGATCGTCGTCTCGGTGGGCCCGTAAAGGTTTTGCAGCCGGCGGCCGGCCCCCGCCCACCGGTCGACCAGGCCCTCCCCGACGTCCTCGCCGCCGACGAACAGGGCGCGCAAGCCGTCCCACTCGTGCGGCTCGAGTGAGGCCACCACCGATGGCGTGAGGAAGGCGTGGGTGACTGCGCCATCGGCGATGACCTCGGCCAGTGCCGCTCCGCCGACCGCGTCGGCGGGCCGGTATACCAGTGCGCCACCGGAGATCGTGGCCAACAGATACTCCAGTACCGAGGCGTCGAAGCTTGGGGAGGCGTAGGCCAGGACGTGCGCCTGTGGGGTGGCATCGCTGAGCTGCGCCTCCTGGGCGGCGAAGTTCGCCAGCCCCCGATGGGTGACGGCGACGCCCTTGGGCCGACCGGTCGACCCCGACGTGAAGATGACATAGGCAGTGTTGTCGACACGCACCGCGGGCGCTTCGCCGGGCTCGAGTGCGGCCGCGGACGCGGCGCGGTAGCGGGTGACGAATTCGGGCCGGTCGACGCGGTGCCAAACGATCCCGCCGACCGGTGGCAGCTGGCCCGCGGCCGCGCTGGTGAGTCCGAACCGGGCCCCCGAGTCGGCGATCATTCCCGCCACCCGGTCGGCCGGGTACTCGGGGTCCACCGGCACATATCCGGCGCCGGTCTTCGCTACCGCCCAGATGGCGATGAGCAATTCAACTGAACGCGGAATGGCCAGGGCGACAAGCACTTCCGGCCCGGCACCCTCCTCGAGCAGAACTCGGGCGAGCCGGTTGGACGCCTCGTCCAGCTTGCGGTAGGTCATCGAGGTGCGCCCGGCGATCACCGCCACCGCGTCGGCATGGTCGGCGGCCGCCCGCGCGAACAGGTCGCGCAGCGGTACCGGTACGACGCCCGGCACCGGCGCGGGTCCGGCGCTCGACCGGGCCGTGCTGAGCGACAGTTCGCCGATCAACCCGTCGCCCGCGGCCGCCATGCCGGCCAGTACCGCCCGCACGGCCTCGGCGATGGCACCGGCCTCGTCGTCGGCGAAGACGCTGCGCAGGTACTTCACGGTCACGCTGATGTCGGCGCTGCCGTCGATGCGGGCCGGGGCCGATACCAGCGTCAGCGGATAGTGGGTGGCATCGGCGGATTCGGCGCCGACGATGTCGACACCGAGCTCGGCGCCCACGGCCGACAACCCGTCCGCGTCGACCGGGTAGGACTCGAAAACGGCGAGGGTGTCGAAGAGTTCGGTCTGGCCCACGACGGCGGCGATCTCCGGCAGCGAGAGGTACTGGTGATCGAGGACGGCGGTCTTGCGCGCCGCCAGCGCGCGCGCCGCGGCGGCCACCGTTTGGGTGTCGTCGAGCGTCACCGCCACCGGGACGGTGTTGATGAGCAGACCGATCATCTGCGCCGACCCGGGCAGGTCGGCCGGGCGGCCGGACACCGTCTCGCCGAAGACCACCGTGTCCGCCCCGGTCAGCCGGCCCACGACCACGGCCCACGCCAGCTGCAGCAGTACGGCGGTGGTGACTTCGTTCTCGCGGCCCAGCCGGGACAGTCGTTCGGTGAGCCCGGCGCCGAGGGTGAAGCGGTGATCGGCGCTGATCTCCGCCGGCCGCGGCTTCCGCCCGGGCGCCACCAGGGTGGGACCGCGCACCCCCGACAACGCGTTCTGCCAGGCGGCGCGGGCCGCGGCGGCATCGCGGCCGGCGACCCAGCCGAGGAAGTCACGGTAGTCGGCGGCGGTGCTGCGCGGGGCCCCGGCGTAGCCGGCGAAGAATTCGGCCAGGACCAGCGGGGCGGACCAGCCGTCGGACAGCAGGTGGTGGTTGGTCACGATCAGCAGGCTGACGTCGCCGGGCAGCAGTGCGTGCACGAAGCGGATCAGCGGCGGGTGTGCCAGATCGAAGCGGGTCGCCCGTTCGCGGTGCGCCACTTCCCGCGCGGCCGCGCGCGCCTGCGGCTCGTCGAGGTCGCGCAGGTCCACGGTGCGCCAGGCGGCGTCCACGTGCGGGGCGATGACCGCCACCGGCCGTCCGCTTCCGGTCCGCCGATAGGCCGACCGCAGGACGGCTTGGCGGACCAACAGCTGCCCGGCAGCGTCGCGGAGCCGGTCCTCGTCGAGGGTGCCGCGCAGTTCGAGCACCGTCTGCATGAGATACGGGTCGGTGCCGTCGGGCTCGTCGGCGGCGAGTTCGGATTGGAAGAGCAGCCCCTGCTGCAGCGGGGACAGTCCCCACAGGTCGGCGCCCCGATTCTCCGCGAGCAGCGCGTCGATCTCGTCCTGGGTGATCAGCCCGCCGGCAATGTCGGACGGGCTCGGCCCCGGATCGTCCTGCTCGACCCGGGTCGCCAGGTCGGTCAGGATCTCGGTGATCGACGCGCCGAGACCGGTGAGGGCGGCGGTGTCCAGGGGTGCGCCGGCGGACAGCTCGATGTCGAATCGCCGGCGCCCGCCGTCCCGCCCGGTGTTGATGTTCACGGTGAGGGCCGGGGCGATCATCGCGCCGCGCACCGTACCGGGCAGGGCGGGCGCGCCGGGTGCCGGCACGAAGGGCACCGCCTCGATATCGAGGCCGGACATCTCGGTGCCGGCACTGCCAACACTGCCGGCGCCGAGATAGTTGAACACGATCGGCGGCAGCTCGCGGGCGGCGAGTTCCGCGTCGGCGGCGCGGCCCCAGCGCAGCGGTCCGAAGCCGATTCCCTCGTCGGGGCGGGCGATCACCGCCTCTTTGACACTCTTGACCGCGCGCACCAGCTCCGCGGTGAGCAGGTCGGTGGCAACGGCCACCGGCGACAGGCTCGTGAACCAGCCGACGGTGCCCGACAGGTCGGCCCCGGGGGCGATCGATTCGACCCGGCCGTGTCCCTCGATGAGCATCGCCGCCGAGTCGGCGGTGCCGCCGGTGTCGCGTTCGCGGCGGGCCACGGCGATCAGTACCGCCGCCATCAGCACGGTGTCGGCGCCGGTGCGCAGCGCCTCGGTCACCCGGCCCAGCACCGCCTCGGTCACGTCGGCGGGAATCGGTGCGACCACGCTGACGGTGTCGGCGACCCGCACCGGGGCGGCCGAACCGAGCGCCGGGGCGGCGGGCAGGTGTTCGCGCCACCGGGGGATTTCGTCCAGCCGCTGCTCCCCTTGTTCGGCGAGGACGCGCGCCCATCGGCGCATCGACGTGCCGGCAGCCGGCGGCAGGGCGATGGCCTGGCCGGCGCGGCGCGCGGCGGCAGCGGCGGCCAGGTCGGCAATGATCGTCCGCCACGACACCCCGTCGACGACGGCGTGATGCACGGCCAGGACCAGCCGCCCGGGGCCGGCCGGCGATCGCACGCCGGCCGCGGCGACCATCGCGCCGGCGCCCGGGTCGAGCCGTCCCAGGGCGGCGCGGTGGGCGGCGACGATCGCGCAGTCGAACTCCGCGGTGCCGATCGCCGCGCCGACCGGGGTGACGGTGACCCGGGCGGGCGGCGCTGGGTCCGCCCCACCGGCGGTGATGGCCGGCCCCGGCCGCAGCGTCGCGGACAGCATTGCGTGCCGTTCGACGACCGCGCCGAGGCAGGCGAGGAGGTCGGACTCGGTCAACGCGGCGGGCAGGGTCAGCACGAAGGCCTGCGAATAGTCGGCGAAGGAGTTCGGGGCCGGGGAATTCTCCAGCATCCAGGCGATCGCCGGTGTCACGTCGACCGGACCGTCGGCGCCCCCGGGCAGCTCCGCGAGCACACCGCCGGTCGCGGTCGCCGCCCGCGCCGCCAGGCCGCGGACGGTGCGCTGCTCGAAGATATCGCGCGGACTGAGCACATACCCCTGGCCGCGCAGGAGTGCCGACAGCTGGATCGACATGATCGAGTCGCCACCGAGGGCGAAGAAGGAGTCGGTGACGCCGACGCGGTCGACGCCCAGCACGCCGGCGACGATCTCGGCGATCCGTCCTTCGTCGACGGTTTGCGGGGCCACCCGCTCCCCCGTTGCGGCCCGGGTGAAGTCGGGTTCGGGGAGCGCGCGGCGATCGAGTTTGCCCGCCGGGTTGAGCGGGACATCGGCGAGGAGCTGCCACACCGTCGGCACCATGTACTCCGGCAGTGCCTGGGCTGCAATAGCTTTCGCCTCCGACACGACGATGCCATGGCCCGCCAGATAGGCCACGAGGTGCTCGGCACCGGTCGGTGCGGTCGCCACGGTCGCCGCGGCATGGACGACGCCGGGCACGGCGGCCAGCACCGACTCCACCTCGCCGAGTTCGATGCGCTGACCGCGCAGCTTCACCTGGAAGTCGGTGCGCCCCAAGTATTCCAGGGCGCCGGCCGGGTTGCGCGCCACGAGATCGCCGGTGCGGTACAGGCGTGCCCCGGGCGGCCCGCCGGGGTCGGCGACAAAGCGGTCGGCGGTCTGGCCGGGGCGCGCCGCGTAGCCGCGGGCCAGCTGCACGCCACCCAGGTAGAGCTCGCCGGGCACCCCGGCGCCGACCGGCCGCAGCCGGGTGTCCAGGACGTGGGTGGCGGTGTTCCACACCGGATGGCCGATCGGGACGGTCCGCCCGACGACGGCAAGATCGGCGTGGCTGACCTCGACCGCGGCCTCGGTCGGGCCGAACAGATCGTGCAGTCCGGCCCACGGCCAGATGTCTCGGGCCCGCCTGGCCAGCGTCGGTGCCAGCGCCTCGCCGGAGGCGAAGACGTAGCGCAATCCGCGCAGCGCCGCGAGCCGCTGCTCGTCGACGACGTCGAGGAACACCGCCAGCATGGCCGGCACGAAGTGCACCGAGGTGATGCCCCGGCCGGCCAGCACATCGATCAGGTATTCGGGGTCGGCGTGACCGCCGTCGCGGGCGATGAACATCCGCGCGCCGGCCAGCAGGGGCGCGACCAGTTCGGGCACCGACACGTCGAAGGTGTAGGGCGTCTTGAGGATGACGGTGTCCCCCGCGCCGAGGGGGAAGGCCGCCAGCCCCCAGCGGAGGCGGTTGAGTACCGACCGGTGCGAGACGGTGACCCCTTTGGGTCGCCCGGTCGAACCCGACGTGAAGATGGTGTAGGCCGCGTTCGCCGCTCGCAGTGGCGCCCGCCGGTCGGTGTCGCGCACCGGTGCCGACGATTCCGGGACGACCGCGGTGTCGGGGTCGACGAGGACCCGGGCGATGTCGCGGCCAGTCATCGCGCCGGGGTCGGGGTGATCCGCGTCGATCAGGGCGATGCGAACGCCGGCGTCGGCAAACATGTAGTCGGCGCGGTCCGCGGGGAGCGCGGTGTCGACCGGAACGTAGTGTCCGCCGGCGGCGAGGACGGCGTGGACGGCCACGACCATCGCGAGCCCGCGCGGCATACAGACGGCGACCGCCACCTCGGGGCCGACACCGCGGTCGATGAGGATCCGGGCGTAGTGCGCGACCAGCTCGGCGAAGCGCCCGTTGGTGATCGCGCCCGTATCGGTGATCAGCCCGATCGTCTCGGGGTCCGCGCGCAGGACCGTGTCGAGCGCGTCGGGGATCGTCTCGGGGGCCAGTGCGACGACGGGACCGTGGGCCGCTGTCGCGACTTCCTGCCGCTGCCGATCGTCGAGCAGCGCGATGTCGCCCAGGCAACGCCCGCCGCTGTCGGCCATGGCCACCAGGATGGATTCGAGGGCCCGCGCGAAGCGGTGCGCCGTCGGCTCGTCGAAGAGGTCGGCGGCATAGACCAGCGACCCGCCCAGTCCGCCGCGTCCTCGGTCGAGCACGCCGACGGTCAGGTCGTACTTGGCCGACTCCGCACCCGGGTCGACCGGGGTGAGGGTGAGGTCGCCGACGGTCAGCGGCCCGATCTCCTCGGCCACAAACACCAGCAGGACTTGGGCCAGGGGTTCGAAGGAGTCCGAGCGTGCCGGGTCGACCACCTCGACGACCCGCTCGAAGGGGAGCTCGGTGTGCTCGAAGGCGGCCAGGTCGCGGTCGCGGACCTGCGCCAACAGGTCCGCCGCCGTCATGGCGGGGTCGACCTCGCTGCGGAGTATCACGGTGTTGACGAACATGCCCACCAGCTCGTCGAGCGCGGCCCGGCCCCGGCCGGCGACCGGGGTTGCGACGGTGATGTCGGTGGTCGCCGACAGCCGGGCCAGCATTGTCGCGACGGCCGCGTGGACCACCATGAACAGCGAGGCGCCGTGCTCGCGGCCTAACTCGACGAGCCGGTCGCGGACCTGCGCGTCCACGCCGAATCCGGCCGAGCCGCTGGCACCTGATCGCACCGCGGGCCGCGGCCGGTCGGCGGGCAGGTCGAGGACTTCGGGCGCGCCGGCCAGGGTCTGCGACCAGAACCGGGTCTGCCGGGCGCCGAGGGATTCCTCGTCGCCGGGCGAGCCCAGCGCGGCCGCCTGCCATAGGGCGTAGTCGGCGTACTGGATCGGCAGCGCAGTCCACCGCGGATCCCGCCCGGCTGACCGGCTCCGATACGCGTCGGCCAGGTCGCGAAGCAGAACCGGCCCGGACTGTCCGTCGGCGGCGATGTGGTGCAGGACGACGACGAGTGACGCGCGCCCGACGGCTTCCCGCACGAGCCGGACGCGGATCGGCAACTCGACGGTCACATCAAACCCGCGGCCGACTTCGGCGGCGATCACCGCCGCCGCGTCCGCGGTGTCTCGGACGGCGAAGTCGAGTCGCTGGGCGGCGTCGTCGACGATGCGCTGGTGCGGTACGCCGCGCGGATCGGCCGGATAGCACGTGCGCAGCACCTCGTGGCGGGCCAGCACGTCGAGGAACGCGAGCCGCAGCGCCTCGGCGTCGAGCGGGCCGTCCGCGATCAGGACCAGCGGAATGTTGTAGGCCGGTGAGGCCGGGTCGAATTGGTTGATGAACCACATCCGCTGCTGGGCGAACGACAGCGGGAGCGGGTCCGGGCGCCGCTGCGGGACGAGCGGCCGCGCGGGCGCCGGTCCCGGCCCGCCGACGGTCTGGGCGGCCACGTGCGCGGCGAGCCCGCGAACCGTCGGCGCCTCGAACAGCGCGCGCACGCCGAGGTCGACGCCGCAGGCCTCCGCCACCCGCGCCGTGACCCGGGTCGCCGACAAGGAGGTCCCGCCGATATCGAAGAAGCTGTCGAGCACCGAAACCCGTTCGAGTTCGAGAACTGCGGCGACGATGTCGGCGACCCGCTGCTCCAGTTCGGTTTCGGGGGCGGTGTATTCGCCGGCGGTGA